>AMWB02153252.1_pt1 | contig 58320 bp, 48 predicted proteins | sample 200311 | NCBI WGS metagenome assembly AMWB02 (sample SAMN02737377, study PRJNA173069) | bioreactor metagenome | biome: anode biofilm in microbial fuel cells | place: USA: California | collected 2010-12-16 | reverse complement strand
GAAAGTGGTGGTCAATATCAGCGGAAAATGCACCTGAATGATACCGCCTTCATAACCTGCCGTATATCCTCCAGAACCATTGGATTTTGAAAGAAATACGGCAGTAATCGCATTTTCGATAGTTCCTCCATTTTCAATTGTTATTTTTCCCTGGGCTCCTGAGGTTGACTGCGAGGCTGTTGTTGTTCCCCAAACTTCGATGCCTTCCCACATCGTATTAGAACAAGGTAATAATCCAGATATAGTTGAAGCATCATTGTTTAACACTCCACCTCTTTCAATAATAATTGTGCTGTATTTAGAAAATCCTAATTCCGAGCTTTGCAAATTTAAAATTCCACCATTTTCAATAATTAAATTCCCCATAAAATTAATCTGTTGGGAATTCCAATTAACTGTTTCATCAATGATTACATCTTCGTAATATGTTAAAATTGACTCATCGATTATTTCACCATCTCCTTGAATTGTTATACTGCAAAGATCATCACAATTCGGACTTGGGGTAATGGTGATATTCGGATTAACGCCATTAATCCAACCATCATTTAATTCAATTCGACTAGCCTTATCTTGAAGTGTTATATTTGCCCCTTTCTCAATACACAAAAATCCTCCACTTTCAACAATAATTTTCCCATCTCCTAAGATCTTTAACACAGCACCTGATCTAACTATAAGTGAACAATTATTTTTTATTCTAAAAATACACCCGTCATGTATCTCAAGAAGCGATTGAGGTCCCAAATCAAATAAGCTTTTATTATCAATGTTAACTAGTGAATTTTCAAAAGTTTTAAATTCGGAGTTCTCTTCACATGTAAATCTTGTGATATCTGCAAAACATCCTGTATATTGGTCTTTAGTTCGCTGATTTGGAGTATAACTCTGATCGATTGTGATAATGTAATTGTTTTGAAGGTGTACCTTTTCTTTTAATACAATATTTCCAGCCCATCTTACATTATGATCCACAACGTAATCATCCCATACGATATTAATCTCATAATCATCATTACCAATTGGATTCATTTTTATATTTAATCCCGTTAAATATATATTTCGATTATTATGATTTGGATCATACGGAATGAATATACCATTACCTTGTTTTACATAATGAGTCATTAAAATATTTGGTGAAGGATTCGTACTGATTCCAATTTCACATTGACCATTGAACGGGTCATATCTATCTCCAAGAAATGGCAGCGAATCGTTATATATTTGATTATAATACTTTTTCCATATATAATCTCCTTCGCTAGCATTTAATGACTGTGTGGTACCATTAGGATCAAAAAAGTGAGTAGTTTGATCAATATAACCTGATAGTGCATTTTCAAGATAAACCTCTTCAGTTCTATTATCACCCCACCCAACACACCAAGCATTTTCATCCGGTAGAAGTAAATAATCCCAGTTTCCTTCTGCGCTTAGCATTCTTAAATTGTCAGTTTCATGTTCTGGATATACTTGATAATTACTTCCTTCCAAAACGTCTTTAGCAACCTGAATGTATGCGTATATACCGGCAGCGTCAAAATCTCTACAGTCATGTGAATTTGAATATTGAAGGAAGTCCAACTTATTATTGACCCCAACTTTATGATTTTCAAGCCATAGATACTGAGTTGCAGCTCCTGAATCTTTATAAGGCAACTTGATTCTAATTGCGTCACCTGTTGAGACAAAGTCTCTTATTATAAAAGTTTTAGAATCATCCGCCTTCTCAATATCAGAGCTTTCACCATTACAAGCGATATAATCAGGAGCACTGCTTTCTTTCCAATGCATTCGCCATCGTTCGTAGCCATTACAACAAATCAAACCTGAACTGTACCCTCCCATCAAACCGTAACCACCTTCTAATCCCATGAATGGATTCGCTCCCCATGAACCATAATGATTTCCTCCAGATGTATGAAAACTATTACTACCAAATAATCCATGAGATAACTCGTGGATTACAATATTTGTTGGGTTAGAAGCAACACCATCGTTATTTCCAACTCCTTGGATAGAATAGCTATCGCCATCACAGTATTGACTCTGGATTAATATTTCATCAAATGGTCCGCCGACATTAGTGCTACCTTGACCTGCGTTGTAACTACCATGATTATAATTGTTATCTATTTTTACGGAGTTCCTTAATAATATCTGAAGAAAGTCAATTTTACCATTACTATCTGAATCATAGTCAGAAATAGCATCATGACCATATAATGTTAAAAGTCCTCCAGAATTATTTATTAACTGTATTGCTGCATTAACAAGAACTGCAGCAGAAAAATCATCTCCGTTATTAGGTGGAGGAGTAATCGTAGACTGATTTATGTTTATTACAGTAAAATCTCCTAAAAATATAAAACTACCAAATGAAGACTCATGATATAATCGGGTCATTGTACCATTTAAGTTCAGTGGATCATAATTAGTGTCAAGAAAATCCAATAAGTAAATAGGTATTGATTCATTATTAATACCTTCTTGTAATGCTGGATCCCATATCCCATTGCTATTAGGATATGGATCTCGTAAGGGTGTTTGATCGTATATTATATTTATAAAAAGGTTTAAAGATCTAAATTGACCATATGGTTTAACAGGGGTTCCATAATATTGATGAAAATATCCTTCCCAACTGTAATAATCAGCATCGGGATTTAGGATCAAGGTAGTGTCGTCCAAGCAAATACTTTGCGATAGGGAGGAGATATTTATGATGAGAAATATCACAGTACCAATAAGTAGCTTGATTTTTTTCATTTTAATTTGTTTTAATAATTTTATAAGTAATGAAACCGTCATCTGCATTAGGTAATAATTGCAAAATATAAATCCCATTAGGTAAGCTAGATAGGTTAAATTCAATTAAATGTCCCTGAAATTCTTGCTTGTACACTTCTTCACCATTGATATTATATAAAATAAGCCTTCCGCAATTCGGCTCTGAAAAATAAATTTTTAAATGTTCTTTAAAAGGATTAGGATATATACTATTTATATATATCTTTCCAATTTCGTCTACAACAGTCTGGGTATAAAAGCAGGTACCATTTAAAGCAGTGTTGGAATAGATTGTAGAATCGCCATTTTGGGCACATAAAAGCATACTTGGCTTATCAAAAGCAGGTAAAAAAGTTTGAAAAATGATACCAAAATTGGGGCCTACTCCTTCAATAAACGTGAGATCCTGATTAAATGGGTGCCCTGGAAAGTAATGTGAAAAGTTATAATTAAATTGTATATGCTTTTGGGATTGTTCATAATATACACAGTCAACAATGGCAATTGTGTCAATTCCCAACTGATATGAATATACTTTAGGATTCAGGTAAAATGTATCCCCCAAAGCCAAATTCATGTCCATGATCAGTTTTTCTTCCCCGGATACGTCTTCAAAGAACCATAGAGATCCATAACTGCTATCTTCTCTTAAATACCATGGAAATCCATCTATCTTGAAATAGTTAATGCCATTTATAATCGTATCTGTTGAAATAAAGAAAGAAGTGGTTGTAATACTAGGAATCCCATGATACGAGACATCCCACTGAGTGATACCATCCTCCAAAACACTTTGAAAACTTTGACAATGTGTTGAAATTTGAATAAAATTAACAAGTATAATATGCAGGTAGAATATAAACTTCATTTTAGAAATACTTTGAATTAAATACATTTAACATATTTCAATACTCCCGTAAAATCTTAAGCAGCTATTCTCTTATGGCTTAAGCCTTTAAAGCAGGTTTTCACAAACATCTCATTGTTTAATTCGTAGATAAATTTTTACCGGAGTATTGATAGGTGTAAATATAAACTGATTTATAACCAAATCCATCCCTGAAAACCACTAAAAAAATAATTAGTGGTTTTCTGCTATTGAATTACGCTATACCGAGTCGGAACAGGTTTGCGAATTTAGAACTACTGTTCCTCCCGGCATAACTCATTCTAAGCAGCTTTGCTTTCTCAAACCTGCAATGAATGAGTATAAAAAAATACGTGAAGATTTTCCAGAGCCCTGGAACTATGAAACTTTGGAACCCGGAATCCTACTCGATCCCAGCGAAATGCTTCATAAACTGAACACGTTCGTAGGCTGCGGGATTTTCAACGGCTTTGTAGCTCATCCTGCCGATAAAATCCTTTGTCGTGGCAAATTCGTGCTTTTCCATCCAGGTTTCGATCTCTTTATTGATGACACTGATCTGTTCAAAACCTCTCTGGTAAAGCACTGTAGCGACCTGAACGGCTTTAGCACCGGCCAGCATTTGCTTAATAGCACTTTTTCCGCTGTGGATGCCGGTTGAAGCAGCGATATCACATTGAATTTTTTCCGACAACATGGCCACCCATCTCAATGTGAGGGTATTTTCAGCAGGTGCGCTGAATACATTGCCCGTGGTCACTTCAAACTTATCAATATCAATATCCGGTGAATAGAACCTGTTAAACAGCACCAGGCCTTTAATTCCGGTCCAGCTAAGCTGGAGGGCCATATTGGTCAGCCCGGAAAAATAATAACTGATCTTGGCGGCAACGGGAATTTTAACTTGCTTCAGGACTGACTTAAGTATATCAAAATACATTTTTTCAAGCTGTTCCGACTTTTTCAACGGATCGGAGGGCAGCATGAAAATATTCAGTTCCAGGGCATCGGCACCCGCATCCTGGATGTTCTTTGCAAAAGTCACCCATTCTGAGGAAGAAACGCAGTTGATGCTGGCAATGATCGGAATGTCAACTTTGCTTTTGGCATCCCGAATAAGCTTTAAATAGTTTTCCAGGTCCATCGCCCGGGTGTAATGGCTGATATAATCCTGGGCTTCCTGGTACCCGAAATTATTCTCATTCTGATTGAACGTCTTACTAATCGCATTGTTGATCTGCTCTTCAAACAAGGATTTCAGCACGATGGCACCTGCACCGTTTTCACAGATCTTCTGAATATTTTCCAGTGAATTGGTCAAGCCGGAGCTCCCGGCGATGATTGGATTGCGCAAAGCCAATCCCATGTAAGAAGTTGAAAGGTTTGCCATGAATAAATATTTAAGGCAAATTTAAGGAAATATCTTATCAGGCAAGAAAAATCAAGCCTTAACCAATATTTAATTTCTTAAACGACTGGTCGTCTTTCATAATATCGATGGCCTGATGGTATTCATCATCAATGTCAGACATTATTTCATAAAATGCATTGATATCCCAGAGGTTCCTGGCAATTAAACCTTTGATCTGGGTCAGGATCAATGGTTCGGAGGAAGTCCATCCTTCTTTATCAAATTTAACACCGTCTTTCTCGGCCAGTTCTTTAAATTCACTGATGATTTCAGGAGTAACGCTGAATTTTTGCCGGAATGCATCAAATGCCGGAAATTGTTTATTCAATGATTCCCTATGCTCATCGACATATTTAAGGGTATAGTTGTTCAGTGTGCCTTTACGGCGCAATTCAACGTAATAATCTGTAAACATGGTTGAATCCCAAGGAATAAATACATCGGGCATAATCCCACCACCACCATAGACTGTTCTTCCTTTATATGTTTCATATTTAAGCGAGTCAGGAAACTTTATACTGTCTGCCGAAACATATTCCCCGTGTTCATAGCGGTTCAAAAAATCTTTATAATATTCTTCCGTGCCTTCTTCATAAGGCCGCTGGATGCATCTTCCTGACGGGGTATAATACCTGGCGGTCGTCAGCCTGATCACCGAGCCATCAGGCAGGTTAAACGGCCTTTGCACAAGTCCTTTTCCGAAAGACCTACGGCCAAGTACCATACCGCGGTCCCAGTCCTGCACAGCACCTGCGACAATTTCACTGGCCGAAGCCGAGGCTTCATCGATGATCACTACAAGCTTTCCATTTTCAAAGCTGCCGGTAGAAGTCGCAAAAAAGTCCTGTTTGGGACTGTGCAGACCTTCGGTGTACACAATCAATTTACCTGAAGCAAGGAATTCATCGGCCAATTCCACGGCTGTATTCAGGTATCCGCCGGAATTACCCCTTAAATCCAGGATAAGTTCCGTCATTCCCTTTGATCTCAGGTCTGCCACAGACGTTGTAAACTCTTCCAGTGAGGTCTTCGAAAACCTGTTCAGGCGAATGTAGCCGATTTCATCCGTCGCCATAAAACTTGCATCGATCGAATTCAGCGGGATTTTATCCCGGATGATTGTAAAATCCAGCAGGTCTTTTTTCCCATGACGATAGATTGAGACATCAACTTTTGATCCTTTGGGGCCGCGCAGATGCTTCATCACCCATTCATTATCCACCTCACTGCCGGTAGCATCTTCTCCGTTAATTTTTACAATTTTATCTCCGGACAAAATGCCCAGCTTTTCAGAAGGGCCTCCGGGAACGGGAGAAATGACCATGATCGTATCCTTGTAAAGCTGGAATGTCACCCCGATACCTTCAAAGCTGCCTTCCAGCGGTTCATTGGCTTTATCGACCTCTTCTTTGGAAAGGTAGGCCGAATGCGGATCCAGTTCTTTCAGTGACTCAACAATTGCATCCGAAACGACTTCTTCCAGGTTGACACTGTCGACGTATGCCAGGTCAATGATCTGCATTGCCGCAACAATTTTCTGAATTTCCTGGTTAGCCGTAGGTTTCTGTGCCAGGATCAGTTTGGAAGTTCCAGGAAGCAAGAATACCATGCCGGTGAGAAGAATAATATATTTTTTCATGATTTGAAATATTATTTTAATAGGATAAAAGTTCCTGACAGGCCAGGTAAATTTTTTCGGTATTGGGAAGTATGGCTCTTTCAAGGATCCGGTTAAATCCCACCGGTGTAAATGTCGATCCGATCCTTTTCACCGGCGCATCAAGGTATTCAAAAGCTTCAGCCGTGATGGTGGCCGCCAGTTCCGCACCAAAACCTGCAAAAACTTTGTCTTCATGCACAACCAGTGCCCTGTTGGTCTTTCTGACTGAATCAAGGATAGCTTCTGTATCCAGCGGGATCAGCGAGCGGATATCGATCACTTCCACCTGTTTGCCTGTTTCCTTGAATATCCGGTCAGCAGCCTGCAACGACATGTGGGTCGTATTTCCATAAGTAATGATGCTGAGATCGGTACCTTCTCTCCGTACCCGGGCTTTACCGAAGGGCACCTCAAAGCCCTCAGGGACAAAGGTCTCAGCAAGCGGGTCATTGTAAAGCGTTTTAGGTTCCATAAACACGGTTGGCCCTTTAGATCTCATACTGGTGCGAAGTAAACCAGCAGCATCATCCGCAAAGGAGGGATAAACGATACGGATGCCCGGAAATGTTGACAGCGCTCCTTCGATATTCTGCGAATGATAAAGCCCACCACCGATATAACCGCCTGAAGCAAGTCTGATGGTTACATTTGATGAGAATTGGCCATTGGACCTCCAGTAATCATGGGTCATTTCCACGAGTTGCTCCATAGCCGGCCAGAAATAATCGGCAAATTCAGCGCCTTCGATCACGATCCTGATCTTATCATTGTAACGGCTCATGCCATTGGCCGTGCCAACGATATAATCTTCGGCAATCGGACCGTTAAAGACCCGGTCAGGGCCGAATTCCTGCTGCATGCCTTTGGTCACGTTGAAAACGCCGCCTTTTTCTTTATTGGCCACGTCCTGTCCCCAGATAAATGTATCAGGGTTAAGCCGGAATTCTTCTTTGAGTGTATCGTTCAGTGCCTGGATCAATTTTTTAGCAGGGCCGGTTTCATGATGAATTCCTTCCGGAAATTTTTCCGGTTGATAAGGTTCGGGAATGACGAAATTAAAGATTGATGCAGGATCCGGATCCGGCATCATGATCACTTTTTTATGCGCGGCGGAAATTTCCTTTTTAGCCTTTTCATCATAAGCCGTTAATTCTTCTTCTTTGAAAATCTCACTAAAAATCAATCTCTTCTTAAATTTCAGCAACGGATCCTGTTCCCTGGCTTCACCGATCTCCTGGTCATCACGGTAGAGCTCATGACGATCGGAATTGGAATGGGAATGCATCCTGACGCAGTGGGCATGCACGATGACCGGTCGTCCGGTCTCAAGAACCTGACGTTTGGCCATCGCCATGGCGTTCATGCTGCTGAACACATCAAGACCGTTGCAATAAATAATCCGGAGATTTTTGAATCCTTCGAAATTGGTCGCGGCATAATAATTTGCCGTCTGATCCTCCTTAGGAACGGATATACCATATCCATTATCCTGGAAAACAAAGATAACCGGCAACTGCTCGTTGGTAGCCCCGTTAATGGCTTCATAGACGTAGCCTTCAGACGTAGAAGACTCCCCCTGTGAACTAATGGCAACACCTTTTGATTTATAGTATTTGATTGCCCTGGCCACGCCGACTGCATGCAGGGTATGGTTGCCCGTTGCTGAAGATACGTTGTGTATATTCCATGCCGGTTTGGCAAAATGGTTCGACATATGCCGGCCACCTGATGCAATATCATCTTTTTTGGAAAGCCCGTTAAGAATAATTTCCTCCGGGGTCAGCCCTGCAGAGATTGCCGTAAGCATATCGCGGTAGTAAGGAAAAAGATGATCGGTTTTCCGGTCGAAGATCTGGCCAATGGCGAGCTGAATACCGTCATGACCGGCATAAGGAGCGTGATACGACCATCCCAGGGCCTGTTTCAGATAATTAGGGGCTTTATCATCAAGCTGGCGTCCAAGTGTCATCAGGTAATACCACCTGCCCAGCGTTTCTTTATCAACATTTTTAAGGGTGAATACTTTATCTTCCCGGCTGATTCTTAACCTTTTATTTTGATACATAATTTCTTTTCTAAACTTCAGACTTACAACAAACCGTTATCCCGATTTGTTCGGCAAAATTACACAATATACCGCATTATTTGTAAATATTCTAAATACTCCGAAACCTTATGGCAAATAAGCTTCCGGCCTCCGGTCGTTAAACGCATGGTTGCGTGGGGTAATCATTTTATTGCGGGAAAGATTTGTATCGATTTCGAGGGTAGTAATTCCCGTTTCCTCCCGGTCCAGTTTATTCAGGATTTCACCGGATGGATGGGTAAAAAACGACTGCCCGTTGAAAGTCACATTTCCTTCTGTTCCGGTCCGGTTGGCAGTTGCAACATATATCCTATTCATCAGGGCAACCCCGGGCAGGCAGCGATGAGGATTTTCCGTCAGAAGGTTTGAAGGATGGCAGACCAGGTCAGCGCCTTTCTGGGCCATAATCCGCCAGGGTTCCGGGAAAAGGTAATCAAAGCAGATCATCATCCCGATTTTAAAATTCCCGATGTCAAAAACCGGCAAGCCGGCGTTGCCCGGGCTGAAGAGGTCTTTTTCATTCATGAATAAGTGCATCTTCCGGTATTTCCCCAGATAACCTGACGGGCCAACCAGTATCGCAGAATTATACAGTTTATCACCTTCCCGTTCATTGATTCCGGCAACAATATAAAGGTTCAAAGCGCGGGCTTTATCCTGGAGAAAATCCTGGAAAGGAGCTTTTTGTCCGATGATTTCCGAATTTGAAAATGCTTCACCGATATTCCTGAAGTTATAGCCCGAATTCGATAATTCAGGAAGAACGACAAGGTGGCTGCCAGCTGCGGAATCAATCAGTCCATCCAGGTTCCTGATATTTTCCACCGGATCGGCCAGCCGGGGCTCAAACTGAACGATAGAAACTTTATTTGTCATTAGGCTTATTTTCTGATCACTTCAAATTCACCGTTGTCAAGAATGCGGATGATGGTCGAAGGTTTTGTACGGACCAGGACATTTCGGTTATAGTTTACGATGTGGTCTACCTGTGATTTTATTTCCACCGGGATATTGCCGAAGATCAGCGGGGCGGGCTGGCCCGAAAGGTTGGCCGATGTGGAGACCACCGGTTTGTCAAACAGCGCAATCATTTTTCGGCAGAACTCATCCCTGACTATCCGGATGGCCACGGTGCCATCTTCAGCGATGACATTTTTCGCCACATTCATGGCATTGGAATATATGATCGTCAACGGTTCAGAATAGCGCTCGATCAGGTCATAGGCAATCTCAGGAATTTTTTTGACGTACCTGGATAATTTTTCAGCACTGTCCAGCAGTATGATCATGCTTTTGCTGTCGATGCGTTGTTTGATCCTGTAGATTCTGTTGACCAGCTGTTCGTTGGTGGCATCACACCCAATTCCCCAAATAGTATCTGTAGGGTAAAGAATGACTTTCCCCTGGTTCAGACAATCGACAGCCAGCTTAACTTCTTCTTCCATGCTAAGCCAATTAAAACTGATTATTTCTTTTTAGCAGGGTTATAGCCTCTTTGCTTGGCCATATCTTCAAGTCGTTTCTGGAACCCGGAAACTTTGACCGGTTTGAGCTTATTTTCCTGAATTCTCTTATGGAGTTTATCTTCATCGACAAACCAGCGGAAAATATACATTTGCGCAAAAGTGATCAGGTTGACGAGCAAATAGTAGTAGCTCAGACCGGAGGAATAGCTGTTAAAAACGCCCAGGAACATGATCGGCATCAGGTACATGATTGTTTTCATTCCGGGCATCTGCTGGCTGCTTGAACCCATCATCTGGTTATTCAGGTAAGTGTAGATGATCGTAGAAATGGTCATCAACAGGGTAAACAAGCTTACGTGGTCACCATAGAATGGGATTGTAAACGGCAGGTTCAGGATTGAATCGTAAGACGACAGGTCATTAGCCCAGAGAAAAGGCTGTTGCCGAAGCTCAATAGAAGCCGGGAAAAAGCGGAACATGGCAATAAGGATAGGCATTTGCAGCAGTACCGGAATACAGCCTGACATCGGGTTCACACCCGCTTTTTTATACATCGCCATGGTAGCCTGTTGCTTTTTCATGGCATCTTCCTGCTTGGGGTATCGCTGGCTGATCTCATCGATCTCGGGTTTGAGCAGCCTCATCTTCGCTGATGAAAGATATGTTTTATAGGCTACCGGAAGTAAGACGATTTTAAGCAGGATGGTCAGTACCAGGATCACGATCCCGTAATTCCATCCGAAACTACCCAGGAAATTAAAGACGGGAAGGACGGCATAACGGTTGATCCATTGCATGAGGAAGAAACTCCAGCCCAATGGGATTTGCCGTTCAAGATCCAGGTGGTATTTTCTCAGGATTTTATACTTGTTCGGTCCAAAATAAAGTGACATTCCAATTGACTCATCTTCAGCGCCGGCAAACGGAACTCCGATTTTGAAATAGGAAGTCCTTAAATACCGTTCGCTCTTCGGATTTTCAACGGTATTGACCCGCATGATCGGGTCAGCAAAGTAATTATCGGCGATAAGTGTTGAAGAGAAAAACTGTTCCTTGTGCGACAGCCATTTGATCTGGTCACGAAGCGATTCTTCATCATCTTTAGTTTCAGACAGATAATTTACTTCATCATTATTAATTTTATAATAGATGGTCGATCCATTGAACTGGTCGACATGTTTCTCCTGTTTCCGCTGATCAGTGCCCCATTCAAAATCAATATACTCACGCGAGGCGTCTATATCTCCTTTCAGGTTTTTGAAATTCACATCAAACCCTAGCATGTAATTATTCCCTTTCAGGGTGAAAACATACTCGATAAACTGGTCTTTCCTGAACGCGGAATCAGCCGAGGTATACAAGCGCATGGCAAACCGGGATTCCTTTTCACCGCTAACCTTCAGCGTATCACCCACTTTGCCTGTTTCTTCGATCCACTCGGGCTGGAAATAAAAATCATCTGTATTGATCGTCCGGTTATTAGCAAAGAATGTGAATCCGAAATCATTGGTATCGCTATCAATGAGAACCAATGGCAAACCGTCCCAGGTTTTATAGTCTTTTAATTCTGCATAGACCACTTTACCGCCCTGAGTCGAAATTCCAATCTTCAATAAATCATTTTCAATAAAATAAGTCTTTTTCTCACCTTTGGCAGCCAAAGCGAACAATCCGAATTTGTCCTGTAATTTTGAAATATCAGATCCCTGTCCCAGCGGTTCCTTTACGGTCAGCGAATCCTGTACACGTTGTTGTTCTTGTTGTTGCAATCTTTCGGCCTGCACAACCCGATCAATAGAATCCCGTATGTGTTGAACCATCAGGACTGAGTCCTGTTTCCGTCGCTTTTCCTGCAATTCTTCTTTTGAAGGTGATGTAAGAAAATAATACCCTATGAGTATTCCAAAGATGAGGAGGAATCCAACGATTGTATTTCTGGTATTATCCATAAAAAAATATGAGTTTCACAATTAATTCAATTGGCAAAGATATAGTAAATGGAGGATTCGGGATGAATAAAAAAAGTCTCTATGGTGCAACGGCCATTTGCCGTAAATGGCGGTGAACCACGGCTGCTCCAATGAAATGTACAAAAAGCGGATGCGGATTGCTCACGGTACTTTTATATTCAGGATGGAATTGTACGCCAACAAACCAGGGATGGCCTTTCAGTTCCATGATCTCCACCAGGTTTCGTTCCGGATTAAGCCCGGTCGCCGTCATTCCGGCATTTTCATATTCCTCCAGGTAGCGGTTATTAAATTCATACCGATGACGATGACGTTCTTTCACGACTTGTTCGCTATAAAGATTCCCTGCAATGGTGCCTGGTTTGACCCGGCAGTTGTAAACGCCCAGGCGCATTGTTCCGCCTTTTTCCATGATGGTCTTCTGCTCCTCCATCATATCGATCACGGGATAAGGTGTATCGGGATCCATTTCGGTTGAATGCGCACCGGGGTGGCCCAGGATATTCCTGGCAAACTCAATGACGGCACATTGCATGCCCAAACAAATTCCAAGGAACGGTATTCCGTTTTCCCTGGCAAATCTTATAGCTTCGATCTTTCCTTCTATGCCCCGGTTCCCAAATCCCGGTGCAACCAGGATACCATCAAATCCTCTCAGTTTTTCAGCCGCATTTTCACCGGTAATATTCTCCGAATGAACCGATTGGACATGCACTTTGCACTGATTTGCGGCACCTGCATGAATGAATGACTCTTGAATCGACTTATAAGCATCTTTAAGTTCAACATATTTTCCTACAAGGCAGATCCTTACCTCATCTTTCGGGTTTTTCAGTCTGAAGATGAATTCCTCCCACTTGGTCATATCCGGTTCCCTGTCGGATGACAGGCTAAGTTTTCGAAGGACCTCGACATCCAGTCTTTCTTCCCGCATCAGCAGCGGCACTTCATAAATGGTTTTAGCATCAATGGATTCGATGACTGAAGTAGGCTCAACGTTACAAAAGAGGGCAATTTTATTCCTGATATTCTGATTCAGATGTTTTTCTGTCCGGCAAACAATGATGTCGGGCTGCACTCCTGATTCCAGCAACGTTTTCACGGAATGCTGGGTTGGTTTGGTTTTCAATTCGCCAGCGGCAGCAAGGTAAGGCACGAGGGTAAGGTGGATGACCAGGCAATGTCCGCCCAGTTCCCACTTAAGCTGCCTGACCGCTTCAATATATGGCAGAGACTCAATATCGCCAACAGTTCCGCCGATTTCAGTGATCACAAAATCATAACCGAATTTATTGCCCAGTATCTGGATATTCCGTTTGATTTCATCAGTGATATGCGGGATGACCTGGACAGTCTCGCCAAGGTAGTCTCCCCTTCTTTCTTTTTCAATGACCGTCTTATAGATTCTGCCGGTGGTCACGTTATTGGCCTGTGAAGTCGGCACATTCAGGAACCGTTCATAATGCCCGAGGTCCAGGTCAGTTTCAGCGCCATCTTCAGTAACATAGCATTCTCCGTGTTCGTAAGGATTTAATGTTCCGGGATCGACGTTGATATACGGATCGAGTTTCTGGATCGTCACGGTGTAGCCTCTGGCCTGGAGCAGTTTAGCCACGGAAGCTGAAATAATGCCTTTTCCCAGCGAAGATGATACCCCGCCGGTCACGAAGATGTATTTTGTTTTAGACATGATTTGCAATAATGCAGGTAAAATTAGCTGTTAATAATACGTTTCCCATTGGACCCCTGCAATATGTTTTGCCAATCGCAAGGCCTGGATGGTATAACCAAATTCATTGTCGTACCAGACATATAAGATGATGGATTTTCCATCAGCAGAAACCAGCGTAGCCGGTGCATCGAAGATACCCGCGCAGCTATCGCCGATAAAATCGGTGGAAACTGCTTCGGTAGATGCGGAGAACCTGATCTGTTCCACGAGTCGTCCATTCAGGGCGGCGTCACGAAGAATTTCGATCACTTCTTCCGTGGTGGTGGATTTTTGAACGGTCAATGAAAGGATGGCCAGCGAAACATTTGGAATCGGCACCCTGACTGCATTTGCCGTAAGTTTGCCTTTCAGCGAAGGTATTGCTTTTGCGGCAGCTGAAGCGGCACCGGTGGAGGTCAGCACCATGTTCATTGGTGCGGAACGGCCTCTCCTGGGCTTTTTGTGATAGTTATCGGTCAGGTTCTGATCATTCGTATACGCATGAATGGTCTCAATATGGCCTTTTTCGATACCGAGTTTGTTTTCAATTACATAGAGTACCGGTACAATGGCATTGGTCGTGCAGGAAGCTGCCGAATAAACGGTTTCTTTATGATAATCGACGGTCCCGTCATCATGGTTGACACCATAAACAATATTCGGGACATCACCTTTGGCCGGAGCAGTCAGCATGACTTTTTTCACTCCTTTAGCATTCAGGTGCCTGGCCAGGTCCTCCCTTTTAGTCCATACGCCTGTGCTATCGATCAGCAGCGCATCATGTATACCTTCTGCTTCATAATCAAGTTCTTCAGGATTGTTTGCTGCCAGCATTTTTACTTTATGACCGTTGATCATCATGAATTTATTCTCTGCATCTTCGATCACAACACCGCGGAAAGGCCCATGAATGGAATCGCTGCGGAAGAGTGATGCTCTTTTCTTGATTTCTTCGGGAGAATTACCCCGTGTTACGATTGCTTTAACGTTCAGCTGGGTTCCGTTGCCCTGGATAATCAATTCGCGTGCGACAAGTCTGCCGATACGACCAAAACCATAGACGATAACATCCACAGGCTTTTCATATCCGGCTTTTTTTCCGGTCAGGTGTTGTAATTTTTTAAGGAGAAATGACCGGGCATCAGGGTAATTCATCCCTTCCTCGGTCCATTCTTTATTTAATCTTCCAATATCGATCCTGGCCGGAGGAAGGTCCATGGTCAGCAATTCCCTCGCCAGCATCACAGAGACCTGTATCTTTAATTCCTTGCCAATAACCGACAATGAATGTGAATGTTTCTTCAGAATGACGCTGGAAGAACGGTCTATCAACTGGCTTCTGAAAATGATCAGTTCGATGGATTTATCATAATAAAGCTGACCAACCAGGTTAACAAATTCAAAACCCGATTTTTCATCGGTAATCCAGCTTTCCAGCGAGTTTGTATACTCGTGGAAATGAGTATTGTTCACATTTGAGTTTGATTCCGGCATGATAAAAAAGGTTTTATCGTTGATAAATACAATTAGTTTCCAGTGCAATAATAGCAAAAATAAAAAAGCAATTCAGGATGTTTCAAAAGTAGTTTTCAACGGGATTTTGCCATTTAATGGCATGAGCTCTAACGACTAAAGCCGTTGGTTCCAAATAAGTTACAAGATGGAACCGACGGCTTCAGTCGTCGGAAGAAAATCCTTGCAACCGACAGCATTAGTCGCTGGTCTGCCAAAATAATCGAGGCTTACTCGCCGAGGTATGCCTTTAAGAGTTTACTTCTGGAGGTATGTTTAAGCCGACGAATGGCTTTTTCTTTGATCTGCCTGACCCGTTCACGCGTCAGGTTGAATTTGGCCCCGATTTCATCGAGGGTCAGACCATGATTCATTCCAATCCCGTAATAAAGGTTGATCACATCCCTTTCCTTTTCAGTCAGTGTAGAAAGGGAACGTTGGATTTCTTTGTTCAGCGATTCCCGCATCAGGTTATTATCGGTGCGTGGAGTATCGTCCGACATGAACACATCCAGGAACTTGGTATCTTCGTCTTCGGCAATAGGCGCGTCCATTGAGACATACCGGGTTGTAATTCGCAGTGCTTTATCCAGCTTATGTTCAGGGATATCGAGCTTCTGTGCGATTTCTTCAACCGAAGGAGGGCGCTCAAATTCCTGCTCCAGCCGTGAAGTCGCTTTTTTGATCTTATTCAGCGAGCCCACCTGGTTAAGCGGCAGCCTGACCAGCCTGGACTGTTCTGCAAGCGCCTGGAGGATCGATTGCCTGATCCACCATACGGCATAAGAAATAAATTTAAAGCCTCGGGTTTCATCAAATCTTTGCGCGGCTTTGATCAGGCCAAGGTTGCCTTCATTGATCAGGTCAGGTAAACTAAGTCCCTGGTTCTGATATTGTTTAGCCACTGAAACCACGAACCTGAGGTTGGCTTTGACCAGCTTCTCCAGGGCTTTGTCGTCCCCTGATCTGATCCGTCTCGCCAGTTCAACCTCCTCTTCGGCTGTGATAAGCTCTTCCCGGCCAATATCCTGCAGGTACTTATCCAGTGAAGCGGTTTCCCGGTTGGTTATAGATTTGGATATTTTTAATTGTCTCATTGTGTAAAATAAAATTCAAAACCTATCTTCTCAACACCTAAATATACGAAATATTTTCCCCAATGTCAAATAAACGTGCAAAGATAAGATTTGTTGCCAGTTATTTAGACTTTTTTTAAATAATTAGAGGATGAATCCATAGTTCATTCTCATGCCATTCGGGTAAATCCCTTCAAACCGGATCACGCCGCTTTTAATATTTCTTAGTGCATTTTCCACATCCTGCCGGCTGGTAATTTTCAGGCCGTTTATTTTCAAGATGATAAATCCTTCCTGCACTCCTCCTTTTTTCAGCATACCATCCTGGAGTGCAACGACCTTAAGACCGTTGGTCAGATTGAGGTTTTGCCTGTCTTCATCAGGGACGACCTCCAGGGTTGCTCCAAGATCTGAGATGAAGAAATCATCGCCTTTTTTCTCAATGGATGTGTTCCCCTGCTGATTTTTCAATTCAACCCTGAAATTCTGGTCGGAGCCATCGCGGTGCACGGTAACATCCATGATCTGTCCGGGATTATGCTGTCCGATTACCTCCAGCAATTCGGCATTGGTTCTGACCGCGTGGTCGTTAACTGAAACAATGACATCACCCGGTTTAATTCCGGATTCTTTAGCGCCCCCGGTTTCGGTAACCGATTCCACATAAACCCCGTTCTTGATATCAAGGCCTTTATCCTTGACAAGTTTTGAATCGACTTCACGAATCGTCACGCCTAGGTAACCGCGCTGGATCATTCCATAGTTGAGCAGGTCATCCACGACTTTCTTGACAATATTTACCGGTATAGCAAAAGAATAACCGGCGTAAGAACCAGTATTGCTGGCAATTGCCGCATTGACACCGATAAGTTCACCGTTCATATTGATCAATGCGCCACCGCTGTTACCCATATTCACGGCGGCATCGGTCTGAATGAATGATTCGATCGCTCCGGGTGTACCCAGGATATTAATATTTCTTGCTTTTGCACTAACGATCCCTGCAGTGACCGTAGAAGTCAGATTAAACGGATTTCCAACAGCCAGCACCCATTCCCCGATTTTCACACCATCAGAATTACCGAAAGCGATAAACGGTGTATCGTCAGCCTCAATTTTTAATAAAGCAAGGTCTGTTGTAGGATCGGTACCGATGAGTGATGCTTCGTATTCGCTATTATCATTCAGGGTGACATTAATATTATTCGCACCTTCAACGACATGGTTGTTGGTGACAATGTATCCGTCATTGGTAATGATCACCCCGGAACCAAAACCCGTGTAAGTATTACTTCCACCGTAGGGATAGCCGAAAAAGTCACGGAACGGACCAAAAAAATCATCATAGCTCCCTGTTCTGGCGGCAAATTCCGATTTGATATGCACTACGCCATGAACACTTTTTTCAGCCGCGGTTGTAAAATCCGGTCCGGAAAATGGCTCAACCGGCAGATAATTTGTTGGTATGGCTTCAAACCGGGTATTTTTCCCTGAACCTGTTTGTTGACCCATATCGTTGTTATCGCTGGTGAAGATGCTTTTTACACCCCACACGATGACGGTCACAAGTGCTATGACAGCTAAAACCTGGATTATTCTTTTCATAACTCAATGACTTTTAATTTTCTGTTGATAAATTTAGAACGAAAAACGTTCCCTTTTGTTCAAATAGTATGCCTTTCCAGTGTTAAATAATGTTAATTGAAAGGAAGGAAATAACGTTATTAAGCCGGATATTTTTCAGTAATTTTGAAGCCTTAACAAACAAGCATTGAAGTTCAGGATCTACAAATACCATGGAACGGGCAACGATTTTATCCTCGCGGATAATCGGGAAGGCCATATCATTTTAAACCAGGCGCAGATTTCATGGCTTTGTCACCGTCGTTTTGGTGTTGGTGCTGATGGCCTGATTTTACTGGACCGTTGCGGCGGCTTTGATTTCGGTATGCGATATTTCAATTCGGATGGAAGGGAAAGCACCATGTGCGGTAATGGCGGGCGGTGTATTGTGGCATTTGCTGACTTTTTGTCAGGACAGACCGGTACTTTCAGGTTCCATGGCCCGGATGGGGAGCATTTCGGCACTGTTATCAGCAAGCACAGCGACGAATACCTGGTGAAACTCAGCATGCAGGATGTTAAGAATTATCGGATGCAAGGGGATGATTTTATCCTGGATACCGGGTCACCTCATTTTGTCAGGTTTGTTGAAAACGCACATGCATTAAATGTTCAGGTTGAAGGCCGGAATATACGTCAGATGAAGCAGTTCCAGCCCGATGGGATCAATGTGAATTTCGTGAGCCAGGAAGATGGGCAGCTTTTCGTCAGAACATATGAAAGAGGCGTTGAGGATGAAACTTTATCCTGTGGCACCGGGGTAACCGCCTCGGCGTTGGCCTTTTCCATAGTGAAAGATATCCAGGAAGGCGTCGTCCGGGTTAAAACGAGAGGTGGTAAAATAGAAGTTTTTTTCAAAACAAAGCATGACAGATTTACGGAAATCTTCCTGCTTGGCCCGGCGATCAAAGTATTTGAATGCATGATCGACACCGGTGAGATGTTTTTTCCGGAAGATCAAGTGGATTAATTGTCATTGACCATGAATGGATCTAAGATAAAATTAAGAGCCCTGGAACCGGATGACGTCGAGGTTCTGTACCAATGGGAAAATGACCGGTCGATCTGGCATTTATCCTCAACCCTCACTCCTTTATCAAGGTTTACGCTGGAGCAGTATGTACTGAGTGCCGGGCAGGACATCTATGCTACCCGCCAGATGCGAATGATGATCGAGCTGCTGCAGCCCGAGGACGAGATTCGAACAGTCGGGTCCATCGACCTGTTCGATTTTGAGCCGGCGCACCGGAGGGCCGGTGTGGGCATCCTGATCCATGAAAATTTCCGAGGGAAGGGTTATGCATCGGAAGCGCTTGAAATATTGATCCGGTATGCTTCCGAAACACTTCACCTCCATCAGCTTTTCGCCAATATTGCTACTGAAAACGCTGAAAGCGTCAGGCTTTTTGTCAATAAGGGATTTCAATTTATCGGGACCAAGAAAGAATGGAACCTGGTTCGCAACGTCTGGAAGGATGAAAGCATGTTCCAGCTTCTTCTTCGCCAAAATCACCAACAGTAAAATGGCCATCCAAAGCAGGCTCACTGAGCGCAAACCCAGGAAAAGACGCCTTCACAGGCTGATCCTGTCCGCGTTGTTTTTATGCATCCTTATCGCCCTGATCATAGCTTTCAATTTATTCAGGTTTATTTTAAAACCAAATATCAGCACACCTGACGGAAAGCCGGTTTCGTTCTTCATTTATTCCGGTGATTCTTACACGGAAGTAAAAACCAGGTTATTTGACATGGGCCTGGTCAGGAACCGCGCTTCATTCGAATGGGTTGCCGAAAGAAAGAATTACCCGGCAATGGTAAAGCGCGGGCACTATCTGATCAGTGACAGCATGAATAACAATGAACTGGTCAATATGCTGCGGTCGGGTGTCCAGGTTCCTGTCAATGTCATTTTCAACAACATCCGCAAAAAAGAAGAATTGGCCGGTAAAATTGCCCGGCAAATAGAAGCCGATTCCGGTTCACTGATGAAATGCTGGAATGACAAGCCATTTCTACAATCGATAGCAACAACACCTGAGAAGGCCCTGATGATCTTTATCCCGAATACGTATGAATTCTGGTGGACGACCGATGCTTATGAATTTACACGGAGAATGTACCAGGAGTACCAGGATTTCTGGGATGAAGGACGCAGGAATAAGGCGGAGGCTGCGCGTTTGAAGGTAGAAGAGGTAATCATCCTGGCTTCGATCATTGAAAAAGAGACCCAAAAAAATGACGAGAAGCCGACAATAGCAGGAGTTTACATTAACCGGCTACGAAAAGACTGGCCATTGCAGGCCGATCCTACCGTTGTATTTGCCGTCGGTGATTTTGAGATGAAACGGGTGCTTACGGTACATACCAAGATCGATTCCCCGTACAACACATACTTGCATACCGGATTACCTCCAGGCCCGATCTGCATGCCGTCGATTGCATCCATTGACGCCGTATTAAACTATAAGAAACACGATTATATGTTTTTCTGCGCTAAGTCGGATATGTCGGGCTACCATGCATTTTCAAGAACCCTCCAGGAACATAACCGGCAGGCCAGGGCGTATCAGCAGGCGCTGAATACAAGAAATATCTCATGAAATGTTGAATGTTTGATGTTGAATAGAATGTTGAATTGAAGGAGCGGTTTAAAATATTAATTCTGATCATTCTCTTCATGGTTTCTGTTTTCAATGGAAATTCCCAGGAAACAGGTTCAACTATGCCTGACAGCAATCTCCATCATGCTGATTATAAAAAGAGGTTGCTGGGTGTTTCGATAACAGCCGGTGCGCTTTATGCGGGAACGATGACAGGTCTTTATTACCTGTGGTATGCGGATTATCCCAAGTCCTCATTTCATTTCATCAATGATTGCGGCCAATGGCTCTCGATGGACAAGATCGGGCACATAACGACTTCCTACTGGATTGGCCGGATCGGTTATGGCAGTTTGCGCTGGAGCGGGCTCAGCGAAAAAAAGGCTGTCTGGTATGGCGGGACATGGGGATTTGTTTACCTGACTACGGTTGAAATATTCGATGGTTTCTCCGAAGAATGGGGTTGCTCGGCCTGTGATGTTGCCGCCAATGCCCTCGGGACCGGGATTTTCATTGGCCAGCAATTGTTATTGAAAGATCAGCCGTTTACGCTGAAGTTTTCCTTCTCACCGTCAGAATATGCCGATTATCGTCCTGATTTGCTCGGGGAAAATTTTATCCAGCAAATGCTTAAGGATTATAACGGGCAGACGTACTGGTTATCGGCCAATATTGCCTCATTCCTGCCTGAATCGTCAAGGTTTCCCGGATGGCTTGACATATCCTTCGGTTACAGTGGTGAAGGCATGCTGGGGGCGAAATCAAATCCCGACGAATATAATGGCGCTCCTTTGCCTGAATTTGAAAGATATTCACAGTATATATTATCATTTGATATTGATTTGACTCAAATTAAAACGAAGAGTGAAACGCTTAAACTCATTTTCAATACGATAGGTTTTATAAAAATTCCTTTCCCTGCCGTTGAATTTAACCGCGTGGACAAGGTGAAGTGGCATTGGATGTACTATTGAGTTATGACAATAATTTGGGATTTTAACGGGACGTTGTTGAATGACATGCAGGTATGCATCGACTGCATGAATGTGATGCTGAAGGAAAGGGACCTGCCGCTGATCAATATCGAGCGATACCGGAAGATTTTCAGCTTTCCGGTGCGGGATTATTATGTGAAATTAGGTTTTGATTTTGAGAAGGAGCCCTATGAAATTCCCGCTCACCGGTTTATCGACCTTTACAGGGATGCATTACACCTTGCTCCTTTGCAACCTGAAGTTATCGAAATGCTGGAACATTACAGGAAAAAGGGATTTCGACAGATCATATTATCGGCCATGGAACAGGAATTTCTTGAGGAAACGCTTGAAATAAAGGGCATACATGGTTATTTTGACAATGTGGCAGGGATCAGGGATCATCTTGCAGAAGGCAAGCTGGAAATCGCCAGGGAGCTGATCAACTCCGAGGGTAATATTGACGGGCAAATGCAGATCATCGGCGATACAGAACACGATTATGAAGTTGCCCGGGCATTAAATATATCTTGTATCCTGGTAGCGCATGGCCATCAGTCGTATGATCGACTGAAAAAGTACGACTGTTTGATTATCGACGAATTGAAAGAGTTGAAAAAATATCTGTAACAATCGGTTTATTCTTCGCTGACCAGCTTACCATCTTTATACTCTTCCTTTTTTTCCATTTCGCCGGTTTCTTTTATATAAACCCAAGTACCTGTCTTGCCCAGGTTATTGAAATTGCCTGTTATTTCGACCATTCCGTTGAAGTGATAAACAACATATTCTCCGTCAAGGCGGCCGCTTACATAATTTCCTTTCAGTTTTAATGTTCCGTCGGTGAAATACTGGCGCCATGGTCCTTCTTTGGCATCATCCCGGTAGGTTATTTCTTCGGCAACCTGTCCATCCGGATAAAAGGTTTTCCAAACCCCATCCTTTTTCTCATTCAAATAAAACTCCTCGGCCGACAAACTACCGTCTTCTTCGCTGTAGTAGAGCCATGTACTGTCTTTTTTCTGATTGATATATTTTCCGGTGGCCATCAATCTTCCAGTAGGGAAATAATTCTTTGTGTAAGCAATTCTTCCACTGTCGGCATGTGTGACGACTGCTTTTGTTTTGCCGTTTGGATAATAGAATTTAAACTCTCCGACCGGCTTGCCATTATAATATTCACCCGTAAATTTGAGATTTCCGTCATCGTCATAAATTTTCCAGATCCCTTGTTTACGTCCCTCCTGATCGGCTTTATTGATGTGGTTATCCGTAATATCCTGGGCGAAAAACTGAAGCAGGAAAAGTTGTGCAATTCCTGTTAATATCCATCGTTTCATTAATCCAACTATTGGTTATTTTTGTCATGAAAACGTAAAAATATCCAATTTATTTAACATACCGTCAACGTTGAATTATTCATCAAGATTACTTGAAAATGCGGTCAACGAGCTGGCCAGGTTGCCCGGGATCGGAAAGAAGACAGCACTAAGGCTTGCCCTGCATCTTATCCGGCAGGATGTGCAGCAGGTTGAATCGTTCAGCCAGGCTATCATGACCATGCGTAGCGATATTAAAAGGTGCAGTCTCTGCCACAACATTTCGGACAATGAGGTTTGTGACATTTGTGCCAATGTAAAACGCGACCATTCGGTGATCTGTGTGGTGCAGGATATCCGGGATGTGATGGCGATAGAAAACACCGGCCAGTACGGTGGTGTATACCATGTACTTGGCGGGATCATTTCACCCATGGAGGGCATCGGTCCGGAAGACCTGACCATTGACTCGCTGGTACGCAAAGCATCAGGGGAGTCGGTCAAAGAGATCATTTTTGCCCTGCCGACGACCATTGAAGGCGATACAACGAATTATTACCTGTCAAAAAAGCTGGCGGAGTTTCCCGTGATGCTGTCGGCAATAGCACGCGGGATAGCGATTGGCGATGATATTGAATTTGCCGATGAAATTACCCTTGGCCGGTCGATCGTGAACCGTATCCCATTTGCTCCCAAAGCCTGAGTTCAGGAATGCAGTTGTTCTTGCCCGAACAGGTCAAGCTGGTTTGCGGTAACGTAAATATCTTCAGGTACTTCCTTAGAATAATTCGATAAAAACGGCCTGATCATTTTTTTAATCAGCTTGGTCGGTGTAGTCCTTCTGGCCATGCAATAATTAACAAGGGATTGCTGCTGATTTTTGGAAAGTTTCAGGGTCACTTCACGGTACCTGACCTTTTTTCTTTTCTTTTTACGGGTTTTATTCACAGGCATAGGCTCAGATATTTAACAAATCTAAATTATAATATAATCAGGATTTTCATTTTCCGGGACAAAGGAATTTATCAACATATCCATGGTGAAATATCCTGCCTGATTTGATCCGCAAATTGGCCGGCCAGTTTCATAGTTGGAGCTTCGGCATAAATTCTCATGATGGGCTCGGTGTTTGAGGATCGGAGGTGCACCCAACCCTGGCTGAATTCGATTTTAAGGCCGTCAGTATCATTAATTTCATACTCATTGTAAACATTTCTGAGATGATCAAAAAGTTCAGCAGGCGTCGCTCCCATTCGCAGGGTAGCTTTATTTTTCGACATGAAATAATCCGGGTAAGTCCGGCGAAGCTGGCTGCATGATTTACCAGACAGGGCCAGGTGAGAAAGGAATAATGCTATGCCAACCAGGGCATCACGGCCGTAATGCAGATCGGGATAGATTACGCCGCCATTTCCTTCACCCCCGATCACTGCATGCTGTTTTTTCATCATTTCAACCACATTGACCTCTCCTACTGCCGAGGCAAAGTAAGTGCCTCCATATTTTCCGGTAACATCTTTCAGCGCCCTGGTGGAAGAAAGGTTGGATACCGTATTTCCGGGTGTATTTGAAAGGATATAATCGGCAACGGCAACCAACGTGTATTCTTCGCCAAAAAAATTTCCATCATCCATGATAATGGCAAGCCTGTCGACATCTGGATCAACGACAAAACCCACATCGGCTTTGCTCTCCCTCACAATCCGGCAAATATCGGTGAGGTGTTCGGGCAGGGGTTCGGGGTTATGGGCAAAATGGCCATCGGCCTTTGCGTTTAAAGGAGAAACTGTTTTTACGCCGAGGGCTTGCAGCAATGCAGGCAGGGCAATTCCGCCTACTGAGTTCACAGCATCGAAGGCAACACGGAATTCAGCGCGCCGTATCGCTTCCAGGTTCACCAGCGGGAGATCCATGATCTTCCGGATATGGTTTGCCAGTTGGTCATGGTCTTCCCTATAGGAACCTAAGTCCAGGTAACTTGCATAATTAAATTCATTTTTCGTAACCAGCGCCAGAATATTTTCCCCATCGGAAGCGGAAAGGAATTCCCCTTTGGCGTTGAGTAATTTCAACGCATTCCACTGAGCGGGATTATGACTGGCCGTAATGATGATCCCACCATCGGCTTCCAGACCGGTCACTGCCATTTCAACAGTTGGTGTGGTAGCCAGTCCAAGGTCGGTCACATCGGCCCCACAACTCATTAATGTGCTGCAAACCATGGCCGAAACCATCTGGCCGGAAATCCGCGCATCTCTACCCACGACAATTTTAAGGCGTTCTTTGCCTGTAAGCGATTTCATAAACGTAGCATAGGCCGAAGTAAACCCGGTAATCTCAGCCGGAGTCAGGCCATCCCCGATAATTCCCCTGATGCCGGAGATCGATTTAATTAAGGTCATAACTGAAATTTTGGTAAAATTAGGTAAATTTGCCGCAAATTTAAGAAGACACGTCAACGATGGAGTCACCCTTTGAACATAACGAAACTGATCTGAAAGCGCTGGTCGACCGTTTTGAAGCCATGCTGCGCGCTAACGGCAGTTATTTTTTCGACGTGGAGGATTTCGAGGATATCATTGATTATTATATCGATAACCAGGATACGGTAAGATCAAAAAAAGCCATTGACCTGGCCGAAGCACAGCATCCGGGTTCCACTGTATTCCTGATCAGAAAAGCCAGGTATTTTATTCTGGCCAACAAAGCTCAGAAAGCCATCAACCTGCTGGAAGAGGTTGAAAAAATCGATCCCACCAATGGGGACATTTACCTGCTGAAAGGCTCGGTTTACAGTAAGCTGAAAAAGTACGACGAAGCGATCAGGGAATATAACAAGGCCATCCTGTATGCCAGTGACCTTGAAGAAGTTTACAATAGTATTGCTTATGAGTATGAGAATGCCGGCGATTATGCCAAAGCCATAGAATATCTGAAAAAGATCCTTGAAATCAATCCGGAAAATGAACCGGCTATTTTTGAACTTTCCTTTTGCCATGAAATCATCAATGAATTGGAGAAGTCGATTGAATATCTGACTGAATTCCTGGACAAACATCCTTACAGCAAAGTTGGATGGTTCAATCTCGGCATTACATACAACAATCTTGAATTATTCGAAAAAGCCATTGAGGCTTATGAATTTGCCATTGCCATTGATGAGACCTTTTCATCCGCATATTTCAACCTGGGTAATGCCTACGCAAATCTTGGAGAATACAGGCTTTCGATCAAGAATTACAAAGAAACCTTCAAGTATGAAGAACCTCAGGCGATTACCTATTATTATATCGGTGAGTGTTACGAGAAGCTTGAATCATTTGAGCAAGCGCTTGATCATTACAAGCTTGCCATAGGGATCGATCCTGAAATGGCGGATGCCTGGATGGGATCAGGGGTATGCTATGATGAACTGGGCGATCAGAAGGCAGCTGTTCATCATATGGAAAAAGCACTTGATTACGAGGATGATAATGCTGAGTTCTGGTACATCTACGGCGACCTGAAGCATAAAGTGTTTGACCTTGAAAATGCCTGCAAAGCCTATGAAAAAGTAAGTGCCTTAGATCCCCTTCATGCTGAAATCTGGCTGGATCTATCCGACATTTACATTGAGACCGGGGAGATTACAAAAGCCCACGATGTGCTTGAAGAAGGCATTTTCCAGCAACCAAAAAATGCTTCTTTGCTATACCGGCTGGCCGGTCTGCTCATGAAGGAGGGCAAGCAAAAACAAGGTATGGCGGTTTTAGCAGAAGGCTTAGCACTGGATTACAAGAAACACCGCGAGCTTTTTGAATTTTCCCCAGAACTGGAGCAAAATCATGACATCCAGGAGTTGATACAGCTTCATTTCAAAAAAAAGTGACCCGGATTTCCTGATGATTGTTTATGGCCTGATAGGCAAATCGCTCCTTCATTCCCGGTCGTCGGAATATTTCCGGAACAAGTTTATTCGGGAGAATATCAATGATGTCGACTATCAAAATATTCCTTTAGAAGATCTGCAGGAATTACCGGAACTGATCCGTAAAACTGAGAACCTGGCCGGGTTAAATGTTACCAATCCTTATAAGATTGATGTGTTGAAGTTTTTAACCGGAACCGATCCGGTGGCCAGGAAGATAGGGGCGGTCAATTGTATTAAGATCATCAGACAAGGAAAAAGAATTGACCTGCTTGGTTATAATACAGATGCTGAAGCTTTTGGCGAGACATTAAAACCACTTTTAAGGAAAGATCACAAACGAGCACTTGTATTAGGTACGGGAGGTGCATCAAAAGCCGTTATTTACAGCCTGGAGAGACTGAATATTGCATTCACGCTCGTATCGCGTCAAAACAGCCCCGGCAAGTTGAATTATATGACGATTGACCAACAGCTCATCTGTGAACACCAGCTAATTATCAATGCAACGCCACTGGGCATGCATCCTGAGATATCCGGCTCACCTTCAATACCTTACCAGGCATTAACCCCGAAACATTTGCTCTACGACCTGGTCTATAACCCGGAAATGACTCAATTTCTGAAAAAAGGATTGGCAGTCGGTGCTCAAATAAAGAATGGGCTGGAAATGTTGCATTTACAAGCTGAACTCAGTTGGAAAACCTGGAATAGTTCAAAGTTCAAAGTTCAAATTGCAAAGTGAAATAATAAATCAAAGGAATTAAACTATAAACTAATTCTCATTTTCTTCTCTTCTTTCAACTTCAATTGTAAAGTTTGCAGCCAGGGCGGCCAGCGCGCCGATAGCGGCAAACACCGGAGCTAAAATAGCCCCGATGACGCCAAGTGTGATCGGGATTTCCAGATAAGTCTCCCCTTTTTCATTTTTTATAATGATCTTTCTGACATTGCCTTCGTGGATTAGTTCTTTTATTTTATCCAGCAGTTCTTCACCGGAAACCTTAAATTCCGATTTATTCTTTTTATCCATATCAAATACAATTTAATAATTTCAGCTTAAGCCAAAATTAATTAATAAACAGATGGAACATCATGATTTTATTAGTAAATTTGAACTAACGCTAAGCAAATTTATCACAACATGAAACGAATACTGGTGCCTGTCGATTTTTCATCTCATACCGAAACCTCATGCAGGTATGCCCTTGAAATTGGAAAAGTTACAGGTGCAGAACTGATCATTTTCCATTCGTTTTTTGATCAGTTTTATTATTCAGACGGAGGACTTGCCACAGGTTTTGAATCGGGCATCCTGATGACTGATGAAATCATCCTTGATTTTTACAAACAAAAAGAAGCCAGCCTTAAACAACTTGTATCAACGCTTAATGAAAGGCAAAAGAATGAGGATGAACGAAAAGTTCAGATCACAGCCCGGATGGAAAGTGGTAATCCTGAAATACAGATCATTCATACAATACAGGTATTAAGTCCGGATTTAATCATCATGGGTTCGGGAGGAATGGGGAAAAAAGGGCTTTTGGCCGGTTCGGTAGCGCGAAGGATCATCGACCATACAAATATACCGGTGATTGCCGTACCCGATAATGAAAAGGAGCCATCAATCAGGAAAATAGCCTACATGACGACATTTGATCTGGCTGACATTGGTATTATAAAACAAATTGATGGCATGCTGGCCGGTTTTAACGCTGAATATTATTGCCTTCACATTACCGATAAAAGCCCGGATCCTGAATCCCGGATTAAAATGGAAGAACTTTGCAGAGGGCTTAATGAAGCCAATCTGAAAGACAGGGTCACTGCTCATGTTGAGACCTCCCAAAACCACAAAGAAGTCCTTAAGCATTTCATGGCAACTTACCATACCGACCTGATTGCGTTTATCCCTCATAAAAGAAACATTTTCCAAAATTTATTTTACCAGGGAATTACCAAGGATGACCTGTTTCAAACCCAGGTACCGGTCATGGCTGTCAAACCGGTTAATGTGTAACATTGACTGTCAATGCCAATATCAACAAATTCCAACATCGCTATCCTTGGCGCCGGACCAGCAGGCATAACTGCAGCGATTACGCTGGCAAAAAAAGGCATTCCCGTCACTTTAATTGACAAAGATGATTTTCCACGCCAGAAAATTTGCGGTGATGGATTGAGCGGGCAGGTGATCAGTGAACTCAGAAGATTGCACCCGGACTGGATAAAGGATTTCAATAATTCAGGCCTGGCGACCCGGTCGATGGCGGCTCGTTTTTATTCTCCAAACCTGAAAATGATGGAATTATCTTTTCAGGATGCCGATCTGTCATTACCTTCCGGGTTTATATGTAAACGTGTTGATTTTGATGATTTCCTGCTGAAGAAAGCGTTATCTTTCAAAGAGATCCGGTTTACCGGCGGAGTAAACATTACTACCCTGACAAGAACTGAAGATGGGATCAATTTGATCGATCAAACCGGGCAGGTTTTTTCAACAGCCAGGCTTCTGCTTTTCGCAGGGGGATCAAACAAACGGCTGATCCGGCAATTGGACAATGATCTTCGGTCCGGTATGGCGGAAGGAATTGGTGTCAGGGGATACTTTCAACATGTTGCGGGGGCAGACGAGAAACATGCCATCGAAATCCACTTTTTAAAAGAACTTCTCCCCTGGTACCTTTGGATTTTTCCTTTTGGTGACGGATCGGCCAATGTCGGGTTGGCATTGCCTGAAGAGATCGCGGGAAAGCAGAAGGTTAGCCTGAAGGAACTCCTTTTTCAGCTCATCGGCTCATATCCGCATCTCAAAGAGAGATTCAAAGATGCCCGTTTACAAGGAAAGACCGAAGCAGGCCGGTTGCCCTATTTTACAGGTCCAACAAGAGTTTCCGGTGACCGGTATATGTTGCTTGGCGATGCCGGGTACCTGATTGATCCGTTCACCGGGGAAGGCATCGGCAATGCCATGGCCAGCGGACGATATGCGGCTGAAATAGCGGCCGAATGTGCCAGTACAGGAAATTTCAGCCATGATATCACGGATAAATACCAGCAATTGATCCAAAACAGGCTTATTCCCGAGCTGGCCCTAAGCCAGAAATTACAAAAGCTTGCCTGTAAGCCGGCATTACTGAACCTGGTCATTGGCAGGGCCTCCCGGCATGAAAAGACCAGGGAACTGATTTCCTCAATGCTTTACGACCCGAATGTCAAAATGAAGCTTGGCCGGCCGGGATTTTACATTAAAATCTTACTCGGAATATAATCCCTGTTCAAGGTAGCACCATGATTTGTATTTTTGCTTTACAAAATCAAACTCGGCCTGATGAAATTATCGGTTGTCATTGTCAATTATAACGTTAAATATTTTCTCGAGCAATGCCTGCATTCCGTGCGTCGCGCCAGTGAAAAGCTTGATGTAGAGGTATTTGTCGTTGACAACAACTCGGTCGACGGATCCGTAAAAATGGTCAGGGAAAAGTTTCCGGAAGTGATACTGATTGAAAACAAAGAGAATACTGGGTTTTCAAAGGCCAACAACCAGGCTATCCGTAAGTCTGGCGGAGAATATGTGCTGTTGCTGAATCCGGATACGGTTGTTGAAGACGACACCTTTTCAGAGATCGTTGAATTTATGGATTTACATCCTGATGCCGGGGGATTGGGTGTGAAAATGATTGACGGCAAAGGCAATTTTCTGCCGGAATCCAAGCGCGGTCTTCCTACACCATCTGTTGCATTTTACAAAATATTTGGTCTTTCCAGGTTCTTTCCCAAATCAAAAGTATTTGGAAAGTATCATTTGGGTTACTTGGGTATAAATGAGACCAACCCGGTTGAGATTCTTTCAGGAGCATTTATGTTATTAAGAAAATCAGTGCTCGATAAAATTGGCCTGCTGGATGAGACTTTTTTTATGTACGGAGAAGACATTGATTTGTCATACAGGATATTAAAAGCCGGTTACAAGAATTACTATTTTCCTGAAACCCGGATCATTCATTATAAAGGAGAGAGCACCAAAAAAGGGAGCATCAACTATGTCATCCTTTTTTACAATGCCATGATCATCTTTACCCGGAAGCATTTTTCTTCCCGGAAAGCTAGGTTGTTCTCTTTTCTAATCAACCTGGCGGTTTATTTCCGGGCGTTTCTGGCGATTTTTAACCGATTCCTGGCCAGGGCGATCCTGCCCATCACCGATGCTGCTTTAATTTATACGGGGCTTTATTTCATTATTAATTACTGGGAAGACCATGTCATCTTTCCCCAGGGCGGGGGTTATCCGCCGGGCTTTTTTTCGCTGGCCGTGCCGGGATACATTCTTACATGGTTGCTTGCGGGCTACTTTTCCGGCACATACGATAAACCGGTCAAGTTTTCAAGGATATTCAGGGGAATCGCGATTGGCACCGTGATCATCCTGGTCGCTTATGCACTTTTACCGGAAAACCTTCGTTTTTCAAGGGCGATCATCCTGCTTGGCGCAGTTCTGGCGATTCTCGTCATGGCCATCACCCGGGCCGTTTTTCACCTGGTCAAGTTTAGAAAGATAACGATAGGTCCGTTGCAGAACCGCCGTTTCGTGATCGTTGGAGACCGTGAAGAAGCGAAAAGGGTTTGGGAATTGCTTCACAGTTCTTACGATAATCCGGGATATATCGGTTTAATCTCCGTGGCACCCCGGGAGCAAAAGAATGATGGATTTATCGGAACGCTCACCCAGATCAAAGAAATCATCCGGGTATACCGGATCGATGAGGTCATTTTTTGTTCAAAAAGCATGACCCACCAGGCCATCATCGATCAGATGTCGGCTTTACAGGACCTGCATGTGGATTACAAGATCGCCCCGGAAGACAGCCTTTCGATCATTGGCAGCAATTCCATCAATACCGCCGGTGACCTTTATACAGTAAATATCAACGCCATAAACACCGTTGAGAATAAAAGAAACAAGCGCTTTTTTGATGTATCGGCCAGTCTGGTCATGATCTTTTTGTTACCGCTCGCGATTTTCCTTGTTTCCAGTCCCCTTGGTTTTTTGCGTAATGTATTGATGGTCCTTTTTGCAAGGCGTACCTGGATTGGATACATCCATGATGAAAATTTCGATATCGAACGATTGCCGCATATCCGTAAAGGGATTCTCAATTCGATGGATGCATTCGGGGAAGACCATATTTCGGAAGAAATCAAGCAACGCCTCAATTTTATCTACGCTCGTGATTACAACACCAATATCGACCTGAATGTACTGCTCAAAGGTTACCGGCACCTGGGGAGGAAAAGCTGAAGATAACCGAACAAATCAGGGCTTTCCGTGTTAATTAAATGATTAATTTTGCATCCGCTTTCCGTAAAGCCAAAAAGCGCATGTAATTCAAAAAACAGTTTCATGGCAAAATTTGAAATATTAATGCCCAAGATGGGCGAAAGCATCATAGAAGCCACCATCACGAAATGGTTGAAAAACCCTGGCGACCAGGTCAATGAAGATGATTCATTAGCTGAGATTGCCACCGATAAAGTGGACTCTGAAATTCCATCTCCTGTTGAAGGAATTCTTGAAGAAGTGCTTTATAAAGAAGGTGATGTAATTGCAGTCGGCAAGGTCATTGCTGTCATCAACATGGGTGGTGAAGAAGCCTCAGCAGATGAGAAGATGGCCGTTAAAACAGAGCCAGCGAAAATACAGGAAATTAAGTCTTCACCTGAAGTTCCGGCAGAAAAAAGCAGTACACCTGTAATTGATGATCAATCCTATGTCAGCAGTAAGTTTTATTCACCGCTGGTGAAAAGCATTTCAAAGCAGGAAAATATTTCATTAAAAGAGCTTGATTCGATTAGCGGAACCGGCAAAGATGGCCGCGTGACCAAAGAGGACCTGCTGCATTATCTTGAACTAAGGAAAACCTCCCCTGCCCAGGCTCAGCCGGAAAAGACACCGTCCAGGCCATTACCTTCATACGAAGCACCCAGGGTAGTCACTGAAAGTGGCGATGAGGTGTTTGAAATGGACCGGATGAGAAGGCTGATCGCCGATCACATGGTGATGTCAAAACATGTCTCACCGCATGTGACCTCTTTTATCGATGTGGATGTCAGTAAGATCGTGCGCTGGAGGGAGAAAGTCAAGGATGCTTTTCAAGCACGCGAAAATGAAAAGCTCACCTATACACAGATCATCATCGAAGCCTGTGCTTTGGCTCTTAAGGAATACCCGAGGGTAAACGCATCCGTTGACGGTTACTCGATCATTCACCGCAAGAAGATCAACATTGGAATGGCGACGGCGTTGCCCAACGGAAATCTTATTGTACCGGTCATAAAAAATGCCGATCAAAAAAGCCTGCTTGGCATAGTAAAGGATGTGAATGACCTGGCAAACCGGGCACGAAAGAACAATCTTCTGCCTGATGAGATCCAGGGCGGAACATTTACAGTGACCAATTTCGGCACTTTCGACAGCCTGAGCGGAACTCCGGTTATCAACCAGCCGCAGGTAGCCATACTGGGTACAGGCGCTATCCGCAAAAAGCCGGTTGTGATAGAAACCCCGGAAGGTGACACGATCGGTATCCGCCATATCATGATCCTTTCACTTGCTTATGACCATCGTGTTGTTGACGGCGCACTTGGCGGAAAGTTCCTGAAGAAGATGAAAGAAATTCTCGAGAACTGGGACGAAACCAGAAAGTTATAAGTTCAAAGTGCAAAGTGCAAAGTGCAAAGTGCAAGCTTAAAGTTTAAAGTGGTAAGATATTTACGGACAACCAATACTTATTAACCAAAACCAAAAATGGAATTAAAGCTAACCCGCCCGCTGGCGGTCTTCGACCTGGAAACAACCGGCGTAAATGTATCAACAGACCGTATTGTAGAAATTTGTGTGATAAAATCTATGCCGGATGGTTCCACGGAAATTCTGACCCGGCGGATCAATCCGGGGATGCATATTCCGCGGGAATCCACAATGATCCACGGCATTACCGATCTGGATGTGAAAGACTGCCCTTCATTCAAAGATTTTGCTCCTGAACTGGATAAATTCCTTGAAAATTGCGACCTGTCGGGTTACAATGCCATCAAGTTCGATATACCCTTACTGGTGGAAGAATTCCTCCGGGCAGGCATTGATTTTTCCCTGATGAACCGGCATATCGTGGATGTGCAGAATATTTTCCACAAAATGGAACCCCGCACGCTCAAAGCAGCTTACCGGTTCTATTGTCATAAAAACCTTGAACTGGCCCATTCAGCCGAGGCGGACACAATGGCCACATATGAAGTGCTCAAGGCCCAGCTTGATCTGTATGAAAATGCTGAATACACAGACACTGACGGAATAACATCACAACCAGTTAAAAATGATATAAAAGCGCTGCACGATTTCTCATTCTATACAAGGAATGTAGACCTGGTCGGACACATCGTTTTCAATGAAAAACAGGAAGAAGTGCTTAACTTCGGAAAATACAAGGGCCAGCCGGTAGAATCCGTATTTAAAAAAGAACCTTCCTATTATGACTGGATGATGAAGAGCCAGTTCCCTTTATCGACCAAAAAAGTGATCCAGATGATCTGGAAGAGAATGGGAAAATAATTCAAAATTAAAAATTCAAAATTAAAATACCTTTCATCTGGTATGGATTTTCCAACTTACAATCAGATACCGGAAAAATTCAGGTTGAATGAGCCGGTTTTTCAATGTGATTACCTGATCAATGGTGAGTTGTTAACATGGGCCGGACCGTTCCAGGAAGTTTATTCACCGGTTTGCCTGGCGGATGAACATGGAAATGTTGCACCCAAACTGATCGGTCAGTACCCGATGCTGACTTCCAATGAATCGTTGCAGGCCCTTGAATCCGCTGTTGCAGCCTATGATCATGGCAGGGGCCACTGGCCTACCCTATCGGTCGAACAACGGATCAGCCACCTTGAGGATTTCACCTACCGGATGAAAGAGCAGCGGGAAACAGTGATCCAACTGCTGATGTGGGAGATCGGCAAGACTTACCCCGACTCGGCAAAGGAATTTGACCGGACGGTTGAATATATCCGTGACACGATAGAAGCCGTGAAAGAACTAGACCGGAATTCTTCCCGGTTCCAGATCGAGGAAGGGGTCATCGGCCAGGTCAGGCGATCACCGCTCGGCGTGGTGCTTTGCATGGGGCCTTACAACTATCCGCTCAATGAAACGTTTACCACCCTCATTCCGGCATTGATCATGGGCAATACCGTGATTTTCAAGCCGCCGAAGTACGGTGTGCTTCTGCATCATCCATTGCTCACGGCTTTCCGGGATGCATTCCCGGCAGGGGTCGTCAATACGGTTTATGGCGACGGCCCAACGGTCGTCGGTCCGCTGATGGAATCCGGAAAGGTCGATGTGCTGGCTTTCATCGGGAGCAGCAGGGTGGCCAGCATTTTGAAGAAACAACATCCCAAACCGCACCGCTTACGCTGTGTTTTAGGCCTGGAAGCGAAGAATCCGGCCATCATCCTGCCTGATGCCGACCTGGACCTGGCCGTCAGCGAGTGCCTGCTGGGCAGCCTTTCGTTTAACGGGCAGCGTTGCACTGCGCTGAAAATTATTTTCGTACACGAGTCTATCGCGGATGAATTCAATCGCCGAATGGCAGAAGGAATTAAAAAGATGGGCTGCGGGATGCCCTGGGAAGAAAAAGTTCAGATCACGCCTCTTCCTGAAGCAGGAAAAACTGTGTATTTAGAAGGCTTGATCCAGGATGCACTGGAAAAAGGGGCCATGGTGATCAATCCAGGCGGCGGATCCATGAACCAGACTTTCTTCACTCCTGCCCTGCTCTATCCAGTCAATGAACAAATGAGGGCATGGAACGAGGAACAATTCGGGCCGGTCGTCCCGGTTGTACCTTTCAACGATCTGGATATTCCACTTGAATATGTGACAATGTCGAATTACGGGCAACAGATCAGTATTTTCGGAAAAAGCGCCGATAATATGGCGCACCTGATCGACCCGCTGGTCAACCAGGTCTGCCGGCTTAACATCAACAGCCAGTGCCAGCGGGGACCTGACTCTTTTCCGTTCACCGGCAGGAAAGATTCTGCAGAAGGAACGCTTTCGGTGTCTGATGCATTGAGGGTGTTTTCCATCCGCAGCCTTGTCGCGGCTAAAAGTACCGATCTCAATAAACAAATCATCACTTCCATCATCAAGGAAAACAAATCGAATTTCCTATCGACGGATTTTATATTTTAAATGTTTTGCAAAATTACAATGAGTCACTAGTCATTTGTCATTAGTCATTAGTGACCAATGACCAGTGACCAGTAACCAATAACCAACGCCTATAACCATGAAAATCATCTGCATCGGACGAAATTATGTTGAGCATGCCCGGGAGCTGAACAATCCGCTTCCTGAAAAACCTGTTTTTTTCCTGAAGCCAGACACAGCGCTTGTCATCCGAAACCGGCCGTTCTATTACCCTGATTTTTCAAAAGATATTCATTATGAGACCGAACTGGTCTTAAAGATTTGTAAAGTCGGAAAATCGATACCTGAAAAATATGCAGGTGATTATTATGACCGGATTGGCGTCGGGCTTGATTTCACTGCGCGTGACCTGCAGCAGAAATGCAAGGAAAAAGGCCTTCCCTGGGAGATTGCCAAAGGCTTTGATTATTCAGCCCCCATCAGCCAGGAATTTGTTCCGAAAGAAAATTTCCCCGACCTGAAAAAGATCGGCTTTCATCTCTTATTGAACGGAAACAAAGTCCAGGAAGGGAATTCGGCCGACATGATCTTTTCTTTTGAAAAAATCATCTCCTATGTCTCACAATTCATGACCCTCCGGACCGGTGATCTTATTTTCACAGGTACCCCGGCCGGCGTAGGCCCGGTAAAAATCGGCGATAAACTTGAGGTTTTTCTTGATGAACGTTTACTTTTGTATTGCAACATAAAGTAAAAGAGCGATACGATGCCGGTCCCGTTTGGTCAGATCATCCAATTAAAACCAGGTTCGGAAGAACCCTATATTATTCTTCATAAAAACACATTTCCTTCTGTTTTACAGAGAATTGCCCGTTCCAATTTTACGAATTATTCGATTTTCCTGTTGAATGACACGCTTTTCGGATATTATGAATACACCGGAAATGATTATGCCGCTGATACAGCCGCCATTTCTCAGGATCAAGCCACACAGGAATGGTGGAAGCTGACGGCGCCTTTGCAGCAACCGGTCATTGATTGCAATCCCGGTGACTGGTGGACCGACCTGGAACTTATCTTTCAGCATCAAACCCCCGGAAAGCTTCATCATCCGGTAAAACGATCTGCCTGGTTTATTAAGCAGAAAAACGATTTATCCGCTCCGGGAGAATTTCAGGCGGTTATCCTGGAAAATCCCGCTTTGCAATCCATTTTAAACAGGATGCTCGTTTTCAAAAGAAAAGACCATTTATTTTATTATTTTGAATTTGAAGAAGATCAAAATGCTGCCCTACCACATTTATTCTTCAAAGAAAATCACGCTCTGGAGATGAAAGAAGTCTTTCACACCAATGGAGAAAAAGCAGAAAAGGCGCAAAAAAAAGTATTTGTGACCGGTTGTTTTGATATGCTTCACAGCGGACATGTTGAATTTCTGCGTGAAGCAGCTTCTTTTGGTTCGCTGAATGTTTGTATTGGTTCCGATGCGAACATTCACCAATTGAAAGGAAGGCCTCCGGTCAATACCCAGGAAGAACGGAAATATATGCTGGATGCAGTCCGATATGTCAGCAATTGTGTGATCAACAAAGGCTGGGGCATTATGGATTTTCTGGAAGAAATCGAAGAAATCCGGCCTGATGTTTTTGTGGTGAATGAAGACGGAAACACCCCGGCCAAGGCAGAGCTTTGTGCGCGTCTGGGAATAGAATACAAGGTGTTGAAAAGGTTGCCTCATGATGGGCTTCCGGTAAGATCGACCACGGCATTGCGCAGTGAATGCCGCATCCCCTTCCGGATTGATCTCGCCGGCGGATGGCTGGACCAACCCTTTGTGTCGTCATATTATCCCGGGCCGGTGATCACGATCTCTATTGAACCGACCCTGGAGTTCAACGACCGGAGCGGGATGGCGTCGAGCACACGCCGCAAAGCCATCGAGCTATGGAATACGCAAATCCCGCACGGTGACCCGGAGCAACTGGCCAGGATCCTGTTCAGCTTTGATAATCCTCCCGGAACAAAAGACGTATCCGGTTCGCAGGATGCGCTGGGAATTGTCATGCCGGGACTGAACAAACTCCATTACAACGGGCACTACTGGCCGGAGAAAATCACCTCAGTCCATGATGAAGCTTTACTATCCTGGCTCGAAAATCATTTGCAACTGGTCAGCCTGGGCCCAAGGCAAGCTGATTACGATGTGGTCAACAAAACATTTATATCCGAAGAAAATGCGAAACGATTGGCTGAAGCTGCCGGGCAATGCTGGGAAAGTATCCTGAAAAAAGACAGCATGGCATTCGGTCATGCGTTCCGTGAAGCTTTTCATGCACAGGTTTCGATGTTTCCGAACATGGTTGATGATAATATCCGGAAGATCATTGAAAAATACAAGGACATGGCTTACGGATGGAAATTATCAGGCGCCGGCGGCGGCGGATACCTGATCCTGGTTACGGATAAACCGGTTGAAGGCACCATTCGGATAAAGATCCGCAGGTCTGAACGAGTTTAATTTACCTGATGAACGAAAAAAACTATACTAAACGACATTCGATCGTTACTGGTCCCGAGGGCCAAAGTTACCTATTTGCATTCATCCTGGTCACCAGTCTTTTTCTGTTATGGGGATTTGCACATAGTTTGCTGGATGTTCTGAACAAACATTTTCAGAATATCCTGGGCGTTTCAAAAGCACAGTCAGGTTTGGTGCAAGCAGCCGTCTATGGCGGATATTTTATCATGGCTATACCTGCCGGACTCTTCATGAAAAGGTTCGGCTATAAAAAGGGCATCCTGCTTGGCCTGGTCCTTTATGCTGCCGGTGCATTGCTTTTCTATCCTGCAACCCGTATCCAGGAATTCTGGGCATTTCTGAGCGCACTTTTCATTATTGCCCTGGGTCTCACCTGCCTTGAAACGGCCGCCAATCCATATACCACGGTGCTCGGTCCGCCTGACCGGGCTGCTCAGCGCATCAACCTGGCCCAGTCGTTCAATGGCCTGGGTTGGGTCATCGGCCCGGTTGTCGGAAGCCTCATCCTGTTCACCACAGCCGGGGGTTACAATCCGTTTGCCACGCTGGCTATTCCGTACATCGGGATTGGGGTTGTCGTATTGCTTGTAGCCTTGCTTTTCTATATCACCAAACTCCCGGATATCGATGAAGCGGCTTTGCAACACTCAGAAGACACCACTTTGGAAGAATCCACGGCGGGGAAAGCATACCGGTCATTGATCCATTATCCTCATTTTATTTTTGCCGTAGTGGCCCAGTTTTTCTATGTGGCCGCGCAAACCGGGATCAACAGTTTTTTTATTAATTATGTCACAGAAGTGTTTCATTATATGGACGGTCAAGCCGTCCATGGCGAAAACACCCTGACGGGAATCATTCAATGGGTTTCTGATATCAATCCGGGTATCCGGGACCGGGAGAACCTGTTCAACACCACGGCCGGACTGATGCTTTCCTTCGGATTCGGGCTGTTCACAGCAGGAAGGTTTGCCGGGAGCCTTTTGTTGACCTGGTTCAAGCCTAACCGGTTATTGATGTTCTTTTCAATCTGCAACCTGGTACTGACAGTGCTGGTCATCGGTGGCACAGGGCTTTTCGGCATCATCGCACTTATCCTGATCTATTTTTTCATGTCGGTCATGTTCCCGACCATATTTGCACTCGGACTGAAAGGACTGGGCAGCCATACACGGCGTGCTTCTTCTTTCATTGTCATGGCGATTGTTGGCGGCGCTGTGTTTACTCCGCTGATGGGTTATATTGCCGATCTCACGTCCATGAGGATCGGATTTTTCATTCCGCTGGTTTGCTTCCTGGTTGTATTTTTATTTGCGGTGAGAGGTTATAAATTGAAAAGCAAGCCGGTCTAAACAAAGACAATCTCTTCAATTACGCTTGATCCTGCTTCCGCATTCAATCGTTCGATGATGATGGATGCGTTGTAGGCCAGTTCATTTTTAAGCGCCGGAGAATCCACTTTAACAAATAGTTTACCCCGTTTGATATAAACATCACGGGTATAGCGAGATATCAGCGGGCCGACTACCTTTTCCCAGGCACTGAGCACTTTTACCTCATTCAGTTTGTTTTCAAGCCTGTAAGTTTCGATCATCTCCTTCAGTACTTCTCCAATCGGCCGGTCGCTGCTGGTTTTCATAACAATGCTATTTTTCCTTCGGAAATCTCAAATATTTTATGATCAATATTGACGCTTTCGAACAGTTTTTCAATTCTTGATCGCTGTGTATCGGTGATAAAAACCTGTCCGAAGCTGTTTTCACTGACCAGGCGTATGATCTGATGGACCCTTTTATCATCGAGCTTATCGAAGATATCATCAAAAAGAAGGACAGGTTTAAAGCCTTTGATATCGCGGGTATAATCGAATTGCGCCAGCTTGATGGCCACCAGGAAGGATTTCTGCTGGCCCTGTGATCCGAACTTTTTCAACGGATAACCGGAAATGATCATATCCAGGTCATCCTTATGGATACCCTGGGTCGTATACCTGGCCTGGCGGTCACGTTCGACCGATACAGCAAGCAATTCATCCAGGTTTCGCGAGAAAAGCTGGGAGTCGTAACGGATATTTACGTTTTCCTTTCCTTCTGAAATGAATTCAAAATAACGCTGAAATACCGGGACAAAATTGTCCAGGAAAGCCTTTCTCTTGTCATGGATCTGATGGCCGTAATCAACAAGTTTCCTGTCCCAGATTTCCAGGGTAACCTGGTTGAACGACTGTGAATCGGCAAAATGTTTCAGCAGGGCATTCCGCTGGGCCAGTGCTTTATTGTAATTGATCAGATCGTCGAGGTATTTGCGGTCGAATTGAGATATGACGCCATCCAGGTATTTTCTTCGTACTTCACTGCCTTCATTGATCAGGTCACGATCATAGGGCGAAACCATCACCAGTGGGAAAAGGCCGATATGGTCGGCCAGACGGTCATATTCTTTCTGGTTGATCTTAAAATTTTTGCGTTGATCGGTTTGCTGGATGCAGGAGATTGTATCCGGACTGTCGCCATTTTTCAGGTAGGTCCCGTGAATACTGAAAAAGTTTTCATGATGCCTGATATTCTGTGTATCGATGGGATTAAAATAGCTCTTACAGAAAGAAAGATAATGAATAGCATCGAGCAAATTGGTTTTCCCGGCCCCATTATCGCCGATGAAACAATTGATCTTGTCAGAAAATTGAAGCGTAGCTTCGCTGTAGTTTTTAAAATTGGTTATCGATAGTTTTTGCAAGTACATGCCGAAAATCTGGAATTAACAATTCAAAATTAAAAATTAAAAATTCGAAGGCTGACTTCTAACAAAAAACTATGATCAAAAACTAATGACTGAAAACCAGTGACCAAGAACTAATGACTAATGACTAATGACCAATGACTAGTGACTTGTGACCAGTGACCAGTGACCATGCTCCGGTTACTTTTTCGCAAATCCATCCATATCCACCATCATAGTGATAAAATTCGGTGAGCCGACTACATGGTAGGCTGAACGGGCGTAGCTGAAATTGAATTGTTTAACACGAATTCCGAAACCCCATGAAAATCCCACCGTTGAAAGTTTGTCGGGCACTTTCATTTCCTGCCGCCTGCCATAGTTGTAGCCGGCCCTCAGGCTCAGCACTTTGGCAATTTTAAGTTCAGCACCGATCACAATGTGCCGCATCAGGTTATCGGCAAATTCATCGACGCCGCTGATTTCATTAGGCTCTCCGGTTACCGGGTCAATGCCTCCGGCCGGATTCACCGTACTTTCATACCGCACATCCCATTTTTCAAGATGGGTCAGTAACGCAGAGATCCGGAAAGGCAGGTGCTTGAATTCTTTGGACAGGCCAGCCTGAATTTCAAAAGGAAGCGGTTCATGGTTACCTGACGTGTAGGCAACAACCTGGTATCCGATATTTCTAAAAATCAGCGATGCATCGAACAGTTCATCTTTGCTGAAATATGATCCGGCCACATCAACGCCCAGCCCGAACGAATTATAGGATTCCAGGGATGAATAAACCATTTTAAAGTTTGATCCGATGGCCCAGCGAGGCGTAAGTTTCCGGCCCCAGCCAACATTCAGCGCGAATTCCCCGGCATTGAAATAACCAGACTGGACGCCCGCTTCGTTGGCTTCCTGGAACTGACCGTAATCAATGTACTGCATCGTACCGACGAAGCTTCCAACCTTTTCGAAGGTCCTGGAATACTGGGCAAAACCATAGTTGATATCGGAGAAATATTCCACAAAGCTCAATCCGAGCTGGTTGTGCATATTTTCATTGATCAGGGAAGGATTGGCCAGGGTGAGGGTTATATCGTCATCATTGATCACCAGGAAATTCCCTCCCATAGAAGCTACCCGGGCGGAATTCGGCAGGTTCAGGAATTGGTAAGTACCCTTACCGCCAACCTGCGCAAAGGCTTGCTGTGAAAGGATCACCGGCAAAATCAGGCTAAGTGTGAATATGATTGATTTTTTCAAGAGAAGGTTTTTTTGGTATTCAAAATAATAAACGAAGATTCAGTAAAAATAGTATTTATACTTCTCTGAACAAATTCAATGCAGCCCCTGCCTTAAACCATTCGATCTGATTTTTATTATACGTATGATTAACAGGGAATGACTCCGTTATTCCATTGGCATGATGAAGTACGACAGTCAGTTGTATGCCTGGAGCCATTTCTTTCAATCCGAGAATATCAATACTGTCATCTTCCAGTATTTTATCATAATCAGACGGATTGGCGAAGGTGATGGCCAGCATTCCCTGCTTTTTAAGGTTGGTTTCATGAATACGGGCAAATGAGCGTACCAGGATCGCTTTGACATTCAGATGCCGTGGTTCCATCGCCGCATGTTCCCGTGACGATCCCTCCCCGTAATTTTCATCGCCGACCACGATGGAGCCCAGGCCCATGGCTTTATAAGCCCTTGCGGTAGCCGGGACTTCTCCATATTCTCCGGTGACCTGGTTTTTCACCAGGTTGGTTTTCCCGTTGAAATCATTCACGGCTCCGATCAGGAGGTTATTGGAAATATTATCCAGGTGCCCCCTGTATTTCAGCCACGGACCAGCCATACTGATGTGGTCGGTCGTGCATTTGCCCCTCGCTTTGATCAGCAGTTTCAGGCCTTTCAGATCATCGCCGCTCCATGCCGGGAACGGATCGAGGAGCTGGAGGCGGTTTGAATGAGGGTCAACAACTACCTTCACGTTGCTGCTGTCGGCTGCCGGTGCCTGGTAGCCATTATCGGACACTGAAAATCCATGGACTGGAAAATCAAGCCCCTCAGGCTCTTTCAGTCTGACCGGCTGACCCTGTTCATTGATCAGCGCATCGGTCACCGGGTTAAATTTCAACGTACCGGCAATAGCAAAGGCTGTCACAATTTCAGGTGATGCGACAAATCCATGGGTATTGGGATTCCCGTCGTTTCGTTTGGCGAAATTCCGGTTGAATGAAGTCATGATCGAATTTTTCTCCTGTTTATCAGCATTGTGCCGGGCCCACTGCCCGATGCAGGGACCGCAGGCATTCGCCAGCACGACCCCTCCTATATTTTCAAATATTTCAAGATATCCATCTTTTTCGGCTGTAAACCTTACCTGCTCAGAGCCAGGCGTGATAGTAAATTCAGATTTCGCTTTCAAATTTTTGTCTATGGCTTGCCGGGCAATGGAAGCAGCGCGGGTAATATCTTCAAAAGATGAGTTGGTGCAGGAACCGATCAGTCCGACTTCCAGTTTTACAGGCCAGTTGTTCTTTTCCACAGCTTCGGCAAATTTTGACAGCGGTGTTGCCAGGTCAGGTGTGAAAGGGCCATTGATATGGGGTTCCAGTTCGGACAGGTTGATTTCAATGACTTCATCAAAGTAAGGTTCAGGATTGGCATAGACTTCCGGATCGGCGGTCAAATGCTGTGCAACCTCATTGGCTGCGTCGGCCACTTCTGCCCTGCCGGTTCCGCGCAGGTAAGTTTCCATTTTGTCATCATAACCAAACACTGAAGTTGTCGCACCAATTTCAGCACCCATATTGCAAATGGTCCCTTTACCGGTGCATGAGATTTCGAGTGCACCCGGGCCGAAATATTCAAGGATTGATCCTGTGCCGCCTTTAACGGACAGAATTCCCGCCACTTTGAGGATAACATCCTTCGGGGAAGTCCATCCGCTCAGTTTACCGGTCAGCTTTACACCGATCAGTTTCGGGAACTTAAGCTCCCATGGCATACCGGCCATCACATCAACGGCATCCGCTCCTCCCACGCCAATCGCGATCATGCCCAAACCGCCCGCATTGACAGTATGTGAATCGGTACCGATCATCATTCCGCCGGGAAAAGCATAATTTTCCAGGACCACCTGATGAATGATACCGGCACCCGGTTTCCAGAAACCGATGCCATATTTATTACTGACTGAGGCCAGGAAATCAAAAACTTCTTTGTTGGCATTCAGGGCAATTTTCAGGTCTTCTTTAGCACCGATTTTCGCTTGGATCAAATGGTCGCAATGGACAGTGCTGGGTACGGCCACTTTCTTCTTTCCGGCCTGCATAAACTGAAGTAAGGCCATCTGGGCTGTGGCATCCTGCATGGCTACGCGGTCAGGATCGAAATTCACGTATGATTTCCCCCTGAAAAAGGGCCCGGGCTCATTGTCGTCCGAAAGATGCGCATAGAGAATCTTTTCTGTCAACGAAAGCGGCCGGCCGGTGAGCTTACGTGCATTTTCAGTCTTCTTTGCAAAAGCGGCGTATACGCCCTTAATCATTTGAATATCAAAAACCATGTTGAGATGTTTTAAATTCTGGTATTTATTGCTCAGCACTTAATATTCCTGCAAAAATAGTTAAAATCCGCAATATAAAAGTCCCTGTCCGGAGCGGTATCCTGACAGGGACTTCAAGATTTCACCGAGTGATGATTTCAGGGTTGAATATCAATTTTGAAATTAAAACCTCTTTTTTATCATAAAGAATGTAAAAGCAAGCATGAGCAAGGCCCCAACGCCGATGGCCCAGTCAGAGACCGGAACACTGGGATTTTCATCACCAAGTACGATAATCTGGTCAACACCCCAACGGCGCGGAGTGCTGCTGCTGAGATATTGAAATGCAAGATGGAAGTTCGGTGCAGAGATTTCATCGAGAGAAATATTCCCGGAAAAGGTCCAGATATCCTGGGTTAAAGATTTTACAAATGGCAACTCGATCCAGGTAGCCAGTGTTGGGTCTCCACCCGCATAATCAGTTGAGTACAATAATTTGAGTTCAGTATCGGTGCTTCCGTACCTCCATTGCGTATAAAAGATCACTTTTTCATTACTGTAATAAACCAGGTTTATAGCAGGAGATACAAGCCAGTCGTTGCTCTGTACATCTTCGCCAAAGCCGTTAACCTGGGCAAAGTATGTAGTACTCAATGCTCCTCCGAAATTTACAACGTCCCAGTTTTTATCGCTAGCGGCACTGAAAGCGGTCCATCCACCGAAAGTATCCGACTCAAAGTTTTCCCCGAAAATGACGGCTTCAGTGGTCGCCGAAGCCGAAGGGACAGATCCGTTTGTTTTGTAATCGATTAATCCTCCAGCGTTTGTATATGGAAATATTTTAAAAAAATACTCAGTAGCACTGCTCAAATGATTAAACAGACAGGTTTCAGCACCGTAAGCCACATTAAATGAGCCAGTTCCGTCAGACAGGTCTAGATCATTAGTTACAGGAACACCGTCGACCGGTAATCCAATGTTATCCAGGTTGCTGATCTTCACCAGGTAACCGGAAGGCAGCTGAGTGCCTGAAGCATCAGTCCATGTAAGTGTGATGGTGATGTTATCCGCTAATGCTGTAAAATCCTCCGGGTAATCAGAAGGTTCGGGCAAAGGGCCGGTAAAACTCTGGCCATTGTTCAACTGCCCGGGTGTGGCAGTAGCCGGTCCCTGCCAGGTATAATCACCATAGCTTGCACCGGCTCCGTTGAGCTGAAGTGACAAGCCCAATGCTTCAGTTCCAACTTCCTGAACGCCGATACTATTTGAAATTAGCCCTGCAGCAGGGCCGTTGGTTGCTGCAAAAACACCTTCATAACTCAAAAACTGGCCGGTAACAACGGCTCCTTGATATACAAGCGCCACTCCGTCAGGAGCACCATTTTGAATTCCGTTGGATGGATAAACAAAATAGAAAAAGGAAAATTCTCCTTCTACATTTCCTGCCGTGAACGTGTTAAGTGCTGTAGTCAAATAGGTTCCTCCACCTGATCCATTATATAAAATCACAGAAAAATCAGCCGGGGCATAGCTTCCGGCATTTTCGATAACCACTTCAACCATTTCATTGGCATCAGCTCCTGTATTGTCATAATGAATTTCATTGATCCAGGCATTCTGTGAATATCCCGTAAGGGCATGAATAGCAAATAAGACGGTTACAAATCCGAAGAGTAAGCTTTTTCTTTTCATCGAGTATAAATTTTGGTTTGGATTTATGGATAAAACTTAATTTTCAAAGGTAAATCAATAAATTTACATGATCAAGCGAAAAATGGAATTTGAATCAACAAATTAAAAATAGGATAAAAGCCTTGTGGACCGACATCCGTGAGGCTATTGCCGGAACGGAACGGGATTTCACGAGCGAAAAACTCAGCCGCGCCATTTTCCTGTTATCGGTTCCCATGGTCCTTGAAATGGCCATGGAATCGGTATTTGCCATCGTGGATATCTTTTTCGTCTCTAAACTTGGCGCCGAGACCGTGGCTGTGGTTGGGATCACCGAATCCATCATGACGATCATTTACGCGATTGGCGGGGGCATCGGCACTGCGGCAACTGCAATTATTTCCCGGCGGATCGGTGAAAAGGATCCGCAGCACGCGGCACAGGCGGCCAGCCAGGCGATCATTGCCGGCATCGCTCTATCGATCATCCTGGCTATTCCTGCGATGATCTTTTACCGGAAATTATTGCTCATGATGGGATTGGAAGAATCTGTGGTGGAAGCTTATGGCAGTTATACCCTGATCACCATGGCCACGAATTTTGTGATCATGTTGTTATTCATTAACAACGCCATTTTCAGAAGTTCCGGGGATGCAGCCATTTCGATGAAAATTCTCTGGGTAGCCAACATCATCAATATCATCCTGGATCCCATCCTGATTTTCGGTTTCGGGCCCATCCCGGCTTTGGGAATAAAAGGAGCCGCCATTGCAACATCGATAGGTCGAGGGTTAGGTGTGCTTTACCAGTTTTACATCCTCTTTCGGGGCAAACACCGCATCAGGCTGCTTTGGGCCAACCTTGTGCCTGACTGGAAGATCATCCTTCACCTTCTGCGACTGGCCTCAGGCGCGGCCGGGCAGCACCTGATCGCTACCTCCAGCTGGATTTTCCTCGTACGGATCATCTCCATGTTTGGCAGCCAGGTCGTAGCCGGGTACACCATTGCCATCCGGATCATGTTTTTCATGTTGCTGCCTTCCTGGGGGATCAGCAATGCATCGGCAACGCTGGTGGGTCAAAACCTGGGCGCGGAAAAACCTGCCCGGGCGGAAAGGGCCGCATGGATCACAGGATACGTAAATATTGTCTTCCTGGGGATCATCGGGCTTATCCTGGCTCTTTTTCCGGCCAGCTTTATCCGGCTTTTCATCAGCGATCCCGAAGTCATCCAATACGGTGCTTCATGCTTGAGGATCATCAGTTACGGTTTTATCATGTACGGCCTGGGCATGGTGATGGTACAGTCACTCAATGGCGCCGGGGATACGGTCACTCCAACCTGGATCAACCTGTTCTGCTACTGGCTGCTTGAAATTCCACTGGCTTACTTTCTGGCCATCTATTCCGGCCTGGAAGAAAATGGAGTATTTATCGCTATCCTCATTGCTGAAACCGCCATGACAATAAGCGCGCTTTATTTTTTCAGGCGCGGAAAGTGGAAGCTGAAGAAGGTTTAACCCTTGTATTTCAACGGATCAAAAACAATCTCTGATCTTCTGGTAAATCCCTGCTATATCGTGATCCAGTCCGACTGAAAAGCGGACCAATCCTTCCGACAGGCCCATTTCACGCTGAATATGCTCCGGGACTTCCGATGAAGTGCTCTTGCCGGGATTACTGAACAAGGTCTTGAAATAGCCGAGGCTCACCGCCAGGTATCCCACGCCTGCATTCTGCATCTTCTCCATAAATTCATAGGCTTTTTCAGCTGTTCCCATATCGATCGCCATCATGCCGCCAAAGCCAAAGTCAGGGTTCATCAGTTTCTTCATCAGCTCATGGTCTTTGTGGGAAGTTAGCCCGGGATAAAGAACCTTAAGCCCGTCTTTTTCCATCTGACCGGCCAGGTATAGCGCATTATCGCTGTGTTTCTTCATCCGGATATGGAGGGTATGCAGGTTTTTAAGAATGCTGGACGAACGCAGCGGATCAAGCACAGGTCCCAGCAGCATTGCCGTACCATCATTCACATTACTGATCGCATCAATAAATTCAGCGTCAGCACAAATTGCACCGGCCACGCAGTCGTTTTTCCCGTTGACGAACTTGGTCATGCTGTAAACCGTAATATCAGCGCCAAGCATTGAGGGTGCAACAATCAGCGGTGAAAAGGTATTGTCGACCACCAGTTTTAAATGATGCTTTTTGCTGATATCGGCCAGTTTAGGGATGTCCGAAACCTGGAGTAACGGGTTAGTCAGTGTTTCCGTATAGATGAGCCTGGTATTGGGGCGGATCGCTTTTTCAATGCTTTCGAAATCGGCAATATTGACAAAGGTGACTTCGATATTAAATTTCGGAAGGTAATTTTTAAGAAAAGCAAACGTGCCCCCATAGGTTGTCACGCTTGTAATGATATGATCACCGGCATTGCACAGCTGAAGGATGACAGTCGTGATCGCAGCCATTCCTGAAGCGGTGACCCAGGCTGCCGGTGTGCCTTCCATGGCAGCCATGGCATCGGAAAGGTATTTATTGCTGGGATTCCAGTGCCTTGAGTAAAGAAAACAGCCTTCCGACTCCCCGTGAAACGTATCATTCATCGTTTGGGCCGCTAAAAAAGTGTACGTTGATGAATCGGTAATGGAAGGGTTCACATCGCCAAACTCACCGAATTGCTTCAGGCCAAATATATTGCCCGACGGATTAAATCTATCTTTTGTCATTTGGTTTTTTGCTGGCAAATGTAGAGAAAATTGTTCTTGGTTTCGGGGAGCGTGTTACGGGATACGGGGTACGGGTTACGGGGTACGGGGAACGATTTACGGGTTGAGGAGCGCTGCTACTACCAATGACTAATGACCAGTGACCAGTGACTAATGACCGGTGGTCAGGTGACTAAAATTTGCATCAACCTATAATTTTCAATACTTTTGCACGTTGTTTGTTGTTGTAAATCTTACTAACTTTAAAATATTCAAGTATGTTGAAAAAAATTCTTTTCAAATCGGTTATCCTCATGATGGTCATTTCGCTTGCGGGCGGGATGGGTGCGTGTAAAAGCAAGAAAAAGCTTGCCAAAGAAAAAGAAGCGGCTGAATATGCAGCAAAAGTCAATACGGCCAAGCAAACCCTGCTCGATATCCTGAATGATAAAACAACCATGTCGCTGGAAGAAAAAGAAGCGGCGGTCAAATCCATTAAGGCCATGAATCTTAATGATCCGGAGATCGATGAACTGATTCGTAAGGTTGAAGCTAAGCTGGCGGCTGAAAGGGCAGCACTGAATAACAAGCAGGAGGTTGAAAAACCGGTACAGGAGACCACGGTCAAACCAGAAGTGGCCGCTGCCACTGCGTTGACCGGTTATTTCTCATCGATAGCCAATTCAACCAGTGTTTCACAAGCCAATATGCAGATCGCGGAAGCGCTGAAAATGTTCAGCAATCCCGATGCTCCTGTCCTGGTCATCATCAGCAAAGAAAACAATATCGTGGATTATGACCGACCGACAACCATCAAAGCTTATCTTAACTACCTGAAAGATACCAAAAACAATATTAACAAGGTGGATAAGATCAAATTTGATGAAAATGGAAAGATCAAGGAACTCGAACTTTTAAAAACTTATTAAGATATGAAAATCAAGCTTTTATTAATATCCGCATTTCTTATTGCTTCTTCATCGGGCCTGGTTGCCCAGGATAACCTGAGTAAACAGCGCAAAGCCGCAATTGATAGCCTTGCACTTGAAAAAGTTCGCGACCTGAGCAAGTACATCAGCATCATCGGATCCAAGGAAACTCCCTTCTCAGAAGCAAATCGCGTAATTGACCGTACCCTCGAGCTCTTCAATGAAGACGCACAAATGGGTGTGTCGTCTATTTACCGGGATGAGATCAAATATTACCCGGTAAGAAAATACCTGGAAAGGCTGATGGCCCTGAATTATGACAAGATCAACATTACCTGGTATAATATTGAATATATCAGCGACCTGGAACTCCAGCCCGATGGGCGTTATGTCGGCGTCATCACCATCTACCAGCGGTTTGAAGGAACGACCGAAGATGGCATGGTTTACAAAGACACTACCAAGAAAGACATCACGGTCTATGTCGAGAAAAAACAAACACAGATCAGTGGCAGACTGATTGACTTCTGGGATGTTTTGCTGGGTGATATCAGGGTGGCGGAAACGGATCGATGAAGCGGAGGATTTTCATTTTTATTTGTTATACCGCATTGGTTTTATCCGCTCCGGCGGTATTAAAATCTCAGAGTGTCGGGAATTTTGTGGAGGATGAAAGTGACCTTTATGCTTCGACCAAGCAGGTTAACCAATTTTTCAGACGATTTAACGGGGAAGAAGATGTAAAAGGTGAACGATTATATCCGGAAGATAAGGATTATCGCACCCCTGAACTGAGAAAAAAATACCTGAATAACCTGTTTAATAAGGAGAATGGATTAATAACCGAAAATCTTAAATCCGAATTTATCAATCATTTGCTGGATAATCACGATCCGGTTTATCTTGAATTTCTGGGTGGTGACTGGTTTGCCGAAGTCACCACCACATTTTTATACCTGGGCAAGGAGCAATACCTTACCCTTTTTCTTCAGCTTGAAAAAGACACGGTTGGCTCCAAATGGGTGATCAGCCAGGTCTTTTTTGAGCCTTTCGAAAAGATCTTTGCCAACCAGGATAGCCTGCGCAGCAACGGGCAAAAGTTCCTCCATCCCATGAGCCATGAACTGGATTTCATGAACCTGGTCAGGACATTTGACAGCAAATCCAGCCTTGAACATTACCTGGCCTGGAAGTATCATCCTGATTATCTGACACTCTTTGTTTATGAATTTAAAAAAGGTAATTTAGCTTTTAAAACCATCAACAAGGTGAAATTTCATTTTTTCCAGGTTGACGGATGGTATTTTGAGCTGGCGGATTTTAACCGCAAAGGTTATAATACCGGTTGGCTCATCTCATCTTTGTCAAAGATCAACAAGGATGAAAAAGATTTGTTGTTGAAATACATCTACCATGAATAAATCTACCCTGAATTTAATCTTATTCGCTCTTATTCTTTTTTTGCCGTACATCGGATTATCACAGGATAAAACCGTTGCCGACGAAGAACTTAAAAAAGTTGAAAATTACCGTGAGCAGATCAGAAGGCTGATGGGTTTTCTCGAGTTTTCGCTGAATACGCTGGGAAGTTCGGAGACCACGACCAGTGAAAAGGAAGTCATCATCAATGAAAGCTATCTGAAAGCTTTTATGAATGATAAAGTACAGGTAGAAGATGATCTCGATGAAAACCGTGAAATCCTGACATATAAAGATGTCCAGGCCTATTTGAAAGATGTGGATTTCTTTTTTAAAGAAGCCACTTTTCAGATTGATGTCCAGGATATTCAGTCGTTGAAAAACGACCAGGGGATGAGTTATTTTAAAGTCACCGCCAACAGGAACCTGCAGGCCGTGACGGTCGATGACATTCCCGTCAACAGCAACAAAACCCGCTATATCGAAATCAACCTGGATGAAAATGAGCAGGTGCTTAAAATCGCCAGCATTTACACGACACGGTTGAATGAAGCGCAGGAAATGATGGCCTGGTGGAATGCGATGCCTTCAAATTGGAAGATTTTCCTTGGATCGGAGTACATGGTGAACGATAGCCTGAAGCTGAGCCAGATTGATATACTGAACGATACGACAGTATTAATGGTCACTGAAGTTATGCAAATCGATGAGGTAGAAACATTTGTTCCGATTGGTACCGATAGCCTGCTGGTCTTTAAAAATGACACCACCCTGAAAGAAATTTATGACACCCTGGCTATAGGCAGGAACAACAGCCTGAGGATGCTTAAAGAGATCGCCAAAACGGAAAGCCTCGATATTTCCGGCCATCAAACCATTACCGACCTTTATCCTGTCGACCAGATGAGCGATCTTAAGTCACTAAACATCAGTGGCACGCAAATTACCGACCTTTTCACGGCCAGAAACCTGAACAAGCTTACCTCGATGAATATTGCCAACACCAGGATTACAGATCTGGCGCCGATCCAATACAACAATAAGATCCGCGAACTTAATCTGGACAGCACACTGGTTTCGTCGCTCTCCCCTATCCAGGGATTTCATGATCTTGAAGTTTTGCATCTGAACCACACACAGGTCAATGACCTTCAGCCCATCAAGTCTCTCGATAAGCTGAAGGATCTCAGGCTGGATTACACGCCTGTTAGTGATCTAACTCCGCTCGGCGACCTGGTCAATCTTGAAAACCTGAGTATATCCGGCACCAACGCGGATAGTCTTAGTGCGATACAGTATATGATTACTCTCAGGCGGCTTTATATGGAGAATACCCGTATCGGCAGCCTGGCCCCGCTGAGCAAGCTCGAAAACCTTCAGATCATTGATGCCGACCTGTCAATGGTCGCTGATCTTGAACCGTTGGGCAGCATCCCTGCGCTAGAGAAAGTATATTGTGATCAAACGCTGGTTACCCGGAACATTGCAAATGCTTTTATGGCCAGCCATCCCAATGTGCTGATCATCTATGAAAGCCAGGAATTATCTTCATGGTGGGAGAATCTGAACCTTGACTGGCAAAGTGTTTTCCAGGCTTATGTAAAACTTGACCCGGTTCCGACAACCGAGCAATTGCATCAGCTTACACTGGTCAATAAAGTGAATATCCAGGGAAACGATAACATCACCAGTCTTGAGCCATTGGCAAAGCTGACCAACCTTAAGGAGATCGATGCAGGTGGCACCCTGGTCAGTGATCTGTCACCGCTTGCCGGGTTGATAGACCTCAAAGTGCTTGGCTGCGCCAATACACGGATCAGCAGCCTGGTCCCGCTGGAGTCGCTGATCAAACTCGAAGAACTTGATTTTTCAGGTACCCTGTTGGATTCATTGACGGGCCTGGAAAATCTGACGCATCTGAAAATTCTGAATATCGATAAAACCTCGGTGGATGATCTTTCAACGCTTTTGAACTGTCGTGATTTGCAGATCATTTACTGTGATAATACTAAAGCAGGCAAAGCAGACATTGACCACTTTCTTGATCAGAATCCCACTTGCCTGATCATTTACCAGACGAGCCTGTTGAAAAGCTGGTGGAACGAATTATCCCCTACCTGGAAATCAGCTTTCCGTAACCATACGCAACTTGATGAAACACCGACCAGGGAACAGCTTCACACGCTGGCAGGTCTGACATCAGTCGATCTTTCAGGCATACGTGATCTGACTTCCCTGCAACCGCTGACCACACTGCACCGGCTTGAGGAGCTGAATTTATCGAATGGGGCTATTCTGGACATTTATCCCCTGGATAATCTCGTCCGGTTAAAAAAACTGAACCTCTCGGGAAATCCTGTGGAAGACCTTTCGTCGGTGGGTTACCTGCCCAACATGATTAGCCTGGATATCAGCAACACAGCGGTTTTAAAACTGGATGCCATCTCCAAACTTGCCACACTAGAATATCTGAATTGCTCCGGAACACAGATCAAGAAGCTGGATCCGCTGGCCAGCCTGATCAAGCTTAAAAAGCTGGAATGCTACAATACAGGGATCAGCAGCCTTAAACCTTTGACGGGCCTTGTCCAGCTCAAGCAACTGGTGTGCTACAACACCAAGCTGAATGAGAAAAAGGTGGACGCCTTCAAATCAGAAGCACCTGGGGTTGAGGTGGTATTTTATTAGGTATTGGTCACTAGTCATTGGTCACTGGTCATTAGTCACTGGTTATTACTGCCGACTGACGACTGCTGACTGCTGACTGCTTATAGCTGCAGGTTTTCGGATCATGTTCTCAAATAACTGGCACCGTTGATGTCCAGTATACAACCGGTCATGTACTCATTTCCAGGTGCAGCAAGCAAAACAACAGCATGTGCAAGCTCTTCAGGCTGGGCAACACGATTCATCGGGCTCTGGGCAGCAACAGCTTTTCCTCTTTCACTCAATAAGATATGATGTGTCATATCAGTATCTACCCAGCCTGGTGCCAGGGTGAAAACCTGCACATTCTTATCACCAAGTGCCCATGCCATGGACTGCCCAAAAGAATTCATACCGGCCTTGGCGGCTCCATACGGAAGAGCATTTGGCTCACCCCGGAACGCACCCCGTGATGAGATATTGATCATCTTGCCATATCCCTGTGAGACCATCTGTTTCGCGGCCAGAAAAGATAAATTGGCCATGCCCGTAAGGTTAGTATCGATTGTTTTTCTCCAGTGTTCCTGCCAGTGTTCATAACTCAATTCCAACCAGTTTTCTTCTTCATAGATACCGGCATTATTCACCAGGATATCAATCTTTTCTTTCTGCCGGATAACTTTATCGAATAATCTCTTTGTATCATCAGGATCACTTAGGTTGGCCTGCAGTAACATATGACAGGAGCCGGGCAACTGATCAAAAGTCTCTTTAGCCTTAATTTTATCCTTCGCATAATGAATAATGACTGTTGCACCTAATTCAGCGAATTTTTTTGCAACAGCAGCACCAATTCCACGAGATGAACCGGTCACCAGGACAATTTTATGATCAAATCTTATTTCCATCTTAATATTCAATGATATTCAAATAAATTTTCACACTATAACTAATACCCCATAGCTAATACCCAATAACCAATGACCAATGACCAGTGACCAGTGACCAGTGACCAAAACCTACAACACCTCACTGATTATACTTTTCAATTGGTCGTAATCCATCGCCACGGGAAAATGGGGGAAATCCTTTTTCACGTTTTCAGGCGGGCGGAATAAAATACCATATTCAGCTTGCGATAACATAGTGGTATCATTGTAAGAATCGCCCATGGCAATCACTGTATAGTTTAGGTTTTGCAAGGCCTGCACCACTTTTCGTTTCTGGTCGTGCTGGCGCAGGGCGAAGTCGGCAATAAAACCTTCGCCGTCGATGATCAGTTCGTTACAGAAAAGCGTCGGCCTGTTCAGTTGGGCGATCAACGGATCGGCAAACTGGGTGAATGTATCGGAAACGATCACCATAGGCACCCGTTGCTTGATCCAGTCCAGGACTTCAAGCGCGCCATCAAGCGGACGGATCGTGGCAATAACATCCTGAATATCTTTTAATTTCAGCCCCTTTTCCCGCAACAGGGCCATCCGAAAGCGCATCAGTTTGCCATAATCGGGTTCGTCGCGGGTTGTTCTTCGTAATTCAGGAATACCGGTTTTTTCGGCAACATTGATCCATACTTCCGGGATAAAAACGCCTTCTAAATCACTGCATAAAAAGTTCATGGGTTTTGGTTATTGGTTATTGGTTATTACTGATGACTGATGACTGACGACTGCTGACTGCTATCATGGTATCGATCGCTGCAGATAGTCACCGTAGTCTTTCTGTTTGGTGGTATAATCTTCTTCGGTAAACAAAGGTGAGGAAATCAGGAAATCGGCCGTGCTTCGGTTGCAGGCGGTCAGGATATTGTAGAGCACTGCGATACGGAGAAGGGCTTTCACGTCCACGTCATGAGGCTGCTGTTCCATCGGATCCCAGAAAAAGATTAGCACATGCACTTTTCCTTCTGCGATCATCGCGCCGAGCTGTTGATCACCACCCAATGGTCCGGATTTTAACCGTACCACCTCAAAATCTTTTTCGGGCAGTGACTCTTTCTCAGAAGCCAGCAGATCCTGGATCATCCTTCCGGTCGTGCCGGTACAAATCAGCTTATGGCCCGATAAAATATCTTTATTCCACCTCACCCACTCCACCAGGTCAGGTTTCATCTTGTCATGCGCCACCAGGGCGATGTTTTTGGTTTTTGGGAGTTTCATGGATGAATTGTTACATTGTTAAATTGTTAAATTGTTAAATTGTTAAATTGTTTAATCTATTATAGTCTTACAGTCTTACAGTCTTACAGTCATATTCCTTCACAAGATGCTCTTTAAATTTCGCATAGTCGTTTTTCATCTTTCCAAACTGCTCTTCTTTTTCCTCCAGTCCTTTCAGGCTTTCCGGCAAATCAGGGTCCAGGCCGAGAAGACGGTTGATTTCCTCGGGAAACTTTGCGGGATGGGCGGTCTCAAGTGAAATGAACAGCTGATCTTTGTCCAGGTCTTTTCCTTCATCGTTAAGGTAGGCTTGCAAACCAGCCCACCCCACTGCGCCATGCGGTTCAAGAAGGACATTATGCTCTTCCCATGTTTCACGGATCGTTTGACGGGTACTTTCATCGGTGACACTAACCGAATAAAGCTCATTCTGCATTAAAGCGAGATCGGCCTGCTTGCTGATCACACCTTTTTCATCCATGATCCCACCGTAAAGTGCAACCAGCCTGGCGAGGTTACTGGGGTGGCCGACATTCATCGCGCTTGAGATGCAATTCCGCGATGGGACTACTTTCCTGTACTCACCTGTCCGGAGATACTGCGGAAATTCGTCGTTTTCGTTCACCGAAATAATGAACCGTTTTACCGGAAGGCCCATTTTCATGGCCATCACCCCACCCATCATATCACCGAAATTCCCCGAAGGGACTGAAAATATAACCTGATCATCAGGATTTCCAATCCTTAACCGGGAAAATGCATAAAAATAATAAACGATTTGCGGGACCAGTCGCCCGATGTTGATTGAATTGGCTGAAGAAAGGTTCAAATGCAAAAGGTCAGGGTCTGCAAACGCTTCTTTAACCAGGGCCTGGCAATCATCAAATTTCCCTTCCACTGAGATCACCTCGACATTTTTGCCCAGTGTGGTCATTTGTTTGCGCTGCCGGTTGGTGACTTCCTTTTCGGGGAATAGCACAACAACGTCTATATTCTCCAGGCCATAGAATGCATTGGCAATAGCACTGCCGGTATCTCCCGAAGTCGCGGTCAGAATGAGCAAATGACGGTTTTCCTTCAGCAGGTAATAATTCATCAGGCGTCCCATCATTCGTGCGGCGAAATCTTTGAAGGAAGCTGTAGGCCCCTGATCCAGCCGAAGAATGTATTTACGCTCATAAACCGGCTCGAGCGGCACCAGGTAGTTATACGACTCCCTTACAATCTTCTTCAGATCATCCGCCGGTATTTCCCCTTCCAGGTACTTCCAGGTTACATCAAAAGCAATTTCATGATATGGCTTATTGATGAAAGAATAGATTTCATCAGACGTCAAGACCGGGATCGATCCAGGCAAATAAAGCCCTTTATCCGGCGCCTGACCCTGTAGCAATGCTTCCCTGAAACTAAGGTTTGGTGATATACGGTTTGTTGAGTAGTAAGTCAGCATGACGATTATTTTCGATAGTCAAATTTAAGAATAATAGTTATTGGTTACTGGGTATTGGGTATTGGGTATTAGGTATTGAATCTGATATTTTTGATGATAAATTCAGCGTAGCAAAATTCTCCTTCCGGGTGGTGATAGATAGCTTTTGCCCTCACGGGTACACGGTTTCCGTTGATTATCCCGAATTCGGTCACGGGCGTCGACCAGGGATAGTTTTTATAAATCCTGCCATCGGTAGTTTCAAAGCGGTCGTTACTGATAAAATTCAGTATGTTCCCATCCTCATTGAAATAAAGGATGGCGCTGACCTGCAGGTCTCCATTTGTGAAATTCGC
>AMWB02017014.1_pt2 | contig 58410 bp, 47 predicted proteins | sample 200311 | NCBI WGS metagenome assembly AMWB02 (sample SAMN02737377, study PRJNA173069) | bioreactor metagenome | biome: anode biofilm in microbial fuel cells | place: USA: California | collected 2010-12-16 | reverse complement strand
CCCCGCCGCTTGCGGCGGGTCCGGAGCATTCCCTTCTCCCTCTCAGGAGGAGAGTGGCCCGAAGCGACGGTCGGCAGGTTGATCGGTAGTCCTGATCGGTGTAGCCCACCTGCTTCAGGTGGGTTTCCCGTTCCGGCCTGCGCTTAGTACGCGCCCTTGTTCGGCACGATGCAAATGAACTCGAACTCCTCGTCGTACGGATTCTCGAACTGGTGCATCGTGTTCGGCGGGACGAAGGCGAAGTCTTTCGCCTCCAGTTCGTGCACCTGGTCGCCGATCCGCAGACGGCCGCGCCCTTTGATGATATGGTTGATATGCTCCCAGTCGTGCTGGTGGTGCGGCGTGTAGCCGCCCGGCTGGAGACGAAACACGCGCAGGGTATGGTCATTCCAGCCCTCGGGCTGGCCGATCACGTTCGCCTTGGTGGCCGCTTTGACTCCGTCGGCTTTCACTTCGCCCAGGGTCATACCACGATATTTGACAACCGGCATTACTGGCTCCATTTCTCGCGGCTTTCCGTCCGCGCTCAGAGATCAACTACCACAGAAACCAATATACGCAGGCGAGCTGTTCCGATTGAGGCAAAAAAAGAACCCGCCCATCGGGGAGACGGGCGGGTTCGGGCGCACGCTGGGCGTGCGAGATTGGACCAATTAGTAGCGGTTGCTACGCGTGCGACGGCGGCTGCGGGCCTGACGGGCCATGCTGCGGTTCTGCTTCGCGTAGTAGCGGGTCTTCTGGTTGCGGCTGGCGCGCTGCGCCGGCTTCGGCGTGGTCACGCCGTGGTTCCCCTTCCACTGCGACGGATTGTACTTCTTGATGCTCAGCGAGGAGGCTTTGTAGCGCACCGAGTACGCCGTGCGGCCGAGCTGACGAGCCACCCACTTGGTCTCGTTGCAGCGATAATACTTGCGCAGGAACGAGATTTCCTGAGCGGACCACGGACGGCCACCCTTGGTGAACGAGCGCGTACGCTGCGTGCGGCTGTTAGTCTTACGCCAGTTGGCACGGTTGGTCGGTTTCCATCTTCTCGTAGCCATTGTGAACTCCTTCTGTGAGTCGTTAACACTTGCGAACGGCAACATGGCTGAGTCATCGTCCACATTAATTGTTCAGTTAGTTCTATCAATCTACATCGGCGGATGCCTTAACATCCTTAACCCCAATTGATTAGGAATTGCACAATTCCGCCCGCCCGATTCGCCGGACCACCGGCCGCCCTAAGTCACCCGGTTCGCACGATTTAGACCGCCCGCGAGAGTCTGCAGGAAACGGTGAAATGACGGTCACCACAACCGTCGTGCTCCGCGCGCGCCAATAACGTGCTGCTACACAACAACTTGCTATACCACCAAGACTAGCATCGTAGGTCCATTTTGTGAAGTGATCGGCACGCCGGTTTCCTCCATTGGTTCCTTGTTGATTGCGCCACGCCGCTTCGGTAGATTGGCATTGAACTCAATCTGGAGAATTCGTGAAACGCGAACATGTCGTCATCGCCCTGTTTTTTCTGATCGCGGCCGCCACGTTCTATCTGTTCTATCGAATCATCGTGCCGTTCTTCGTGCCACTGGCCTGGGCCGCTGTGTTCGCGATCCTCTTCTACCCGATCTATGAGCGGTTGGTCAGGAAGACCGGACGGTCCGGTGTCGCCGCCCTTCTGGTGACCCTGCTGCTGCTGGTCCTGATCATCGGGCCGGTCACCTACCTGTTTATCGAACTGGTGGATCAGGCCTCGGGGGCGGTCAACCGCGTCAATGAGTTGTATGCCAGCGGCGATCTGGGTCGCCTGCTGCATCTGGACCTCCCCTGGTTGAGTTCGCTCCTTGCGAAACTGAGTCCGTACTTCGACATGTCAAAGATCGATATCAATGAACTGGCCAAGGACTCGGTCGACAAAATCGGCGGCCTGGTGCTCGGACAGACCAGTTGGCTCATCACCAACGCCACGCGCGCCCTGATGTATTTCCTGATGATGCTGTTCGCCACGTACTACTTTCTCAAGGACGGCCAGGTCATTATCGAGCGGCTCCGCCGGTTAGTGCCGCTGCCGCTGGAACAGACCGATGTGGCGTTAGGGAACCTGCGCGACGTGATCTTCGCCACCATGTACAGCGGCGCTTTGATTGCCCTGTTGCAGGGGTTTCTCGGCGGTCTGCTGTTTTGGATCGTGGGAATCCCTTCGGCGCTGTTCTGGGGATCGATCATGGCTTTTCTCTCCATCCTCCCGTTCATCGGCGCTTTCATCGTCTATATCCCGGCGGGACTGATTCTGATCCTGGGCGGGAGCTGGATCAAGGGGCTGATCGTCCTGCTGTTCGGCACGGTAATCGTCAGCCAGGTGGACAATTTCCTTCGACCTATGCTCGTGGCCGGGCGAACCTCGATGCACGCGCTCTTGCTGTTCTTCTCCATGGCCGGCGGGGTGGCGATGTTCGGCCTCGTCGGACTGGTGGTCGGTCCGCTGGTGGCGGCCATGTTCGTGGCCGTGCTCGATCTGGTGACGCTGCGGCTGCAGCAGCCAGAGGCCTGACGAACCCCCGCGTTCCTGCCTAAAAAATCCTTGACATTGTGGGTCTACTTGGTATATAATACCAACGCACGGGACGGATCGTGCCCTCACCGCGCATCCTGCTATGATCGGCAGAGGCTCCCGGCGTGATCCCGTCGCACAGGGAGCCCGGATCGCTATCACAATGACATTGCGGCAGCCAGTCGCGGCTGGTTACCGGGAGGCAAGACTCGCATGAGTATCGTCAATCGACTATTCGCAGTTTTTTCCCTGCTCGTGGTGTTCCCGATGATCGGCCATGCCACCATCCACCACATCAACATGAACGCCTTAACTTTTTCGCCGACCGGCACGGTGGTGACCTTCGGAGATACGGTTCGCTGGCACTTAACGGGCGGGGTCCACACGACCACATCCGATCCCACGTCTCCCAAGATCTGGAATTCCGGGACGATGAGCACGCCGGGGCAGACATTTGACGTCGTCTTCTCGGCCGGTGACGGCCCTGGGCCGTTTCCGTACCACTGCGTTTTCCATGTCTCGTTCGGCATGGTCGACACCATCCGCGCCATCCCGCCTGCCACGGGCGCGTGCTGTTTGCCGAACGGTTTCTGCATCGATGTTTCCGCCGCGAACTGCCAGACGGCCGGGGGGACATACAACGGAGACGGCACCGCCTGTGCAACCACCGAGTGCCCGCAGCCGGTGACGGGGGCTTGCTGCCTGCCCAATGGCTCTTGTGCCGAGATGTCGCCGCTGACGTGTGCGGTCGAGTTCGGCGGTGTGTATCAGGGAGACAACACTCTTTGTGTAACCACAGAGTGCCCGACCGCCTGCTGCACCGGGACGACCGGGAACGTGGACGGCGATTTGAGCGATGTGGTCGATATCTCCGATCTTTCGGCCGTGGTCGATTACCTGTTCTTCAGCGGCAGCATCTCCGCCTGCTTTGAGGAGAACGATGTCGATACCTCGGCCAGCGTCGATATTTCCGACCTTCAGGCGCTGATCGATTTCCTGTTCTTCGGCGCGTCGCTCCCGGCCTGCCCGTAGGCTGGGCGCCGCCTCCGCGAGCCTTCTCATTCAGGCCGCCCGGTTCGGGCGGCCTTTTTCATTGACAAAACATCGACTTGTGAGTAGGTTATTGGTGGCTGTAGAGAAAGGACCATCTGGTCCGCGGGGTGCAATTCACCGGCGGGACATACCGCTTGGCGCTGCGCCATCGTGATGGGGAAACATGCGGGGTCACCGAAAAGGCAAAGGACAAATCAGATGAGAAAGAGTCTACTCACGGTTGCGGGCTGGCTATTGCTCGCAGTCATCGTTGCGGCCGCGCCTCCCGAAAGGGAGAGCAAGGTCATGCCGCCGGCTGCCGCTATTCAGGATGTCGGCAGTTACCTCGATCCGGGAAACATACTGATGTTCGTAACCAACCTCGGCATGTTCGGCCGGGATCTTGGTGCCGTCTTTGACTATAACTACGGGACCTTCTATCCGTACGCCGGTATCGAAAATATCTCCGGCGGTACTCTGGTCAAAAGCCCGCTCTGGGCCGCCGGACTGTGGCTGGGTGGGACGGTGTCTGGTTCGGGCGCAACGCGGATCGCCATCGCAGAATATTCTTCCGAATACATTCCGGGTCCGATGGCCGGCGGATCGCATCAGGGTGACCGGCCCGATTTCGAGGTCTACAAGCTGCATCGCGACAGCCTCGCTGATAATCCGAATGACGACTATCTCAATATTCCCCTGGGGCAGGGGGCGCCGGTCGACTCGATGGGCCAACTCCTGATGCTGGGGGATCAGATGTTGTGGTCGGTGTACAACGACGCCGATCCCAACCAGCACTGGAACGATGCCGGTTCAACCGCTCCCATGGGGATCGAGGTTCGCCAGACGATATGGGGGATCGGCACGCCGGAAACCGGAGCCACCTACCTGCCCAACCAGTACGAAGCCACCCCGCTTCATAGCGGCACGGTAGCCGCCACTGCATATGTCGTCGATCCGAATCAGGTCACCGGCGATGAGTATTTGATCGAAATTCACGAGGACACCCTGCTGGGAACGGTGTGGAGTCTCAAGGATCTCACCCGCAACGTGGTACTTTTGTCGGATCAGACCGATTTCTCCGACTCCGATTCAGGGCCGGTAGTCGATGGACTGCAGTTCCGGGTGACGCAGACCATGACGGCATTTGAGAATTTTGAATGCGTCGCCAACGGCGCCGGGCCGCTCGACCCGCCGGAAGGAGCCGCGGCACAGTTCGCCGGGTTCCCGTCGACCAGCCCGACCGACCGTCAGCAAGTCGGTGACGGCGAGTGGATGATCCACACTGCCGACAACGGCGGAACCTCCGGTGGCGGCACGCGCGGCAGTTTCAGCGCGTTTGTCGATCGTGTTACCCGCTCGGGCGCCCTCAATGATCGGTTGAGAGATCGTGAGTTTGAGATTCGTTTCACGGGCTCAATCGAGAATCCGCATGTCGGCGGCAGTTATGCCTTCAGCACCTACTCCGGTGCCGACGCGTCCATCTGGGTGCCGTTCGAAATCTGGGATATCGGCAGCGGTACGCCCGATGATCCCTCAGATGACTACCAAATGGTCCCGTGGCTTCTGGACGCTGACAACGACGGCACCTTCAACCTCGCCAGTTGGGGAACAGCAGCCTATGGTGGCGGTGATCTGGAGCATTCCGTATCCGGAGGCGATAACGATCCGTTCACCGACTGGATCTACTTCGAGGACCCCGCTGACAAAACTCCGGGCAGTTCCGGATATTTAGCCGCTGAGACGGACATGCTCAATGGTGTGTATACCGGGGATCGAGAAACCGAAGTCCTGGTCCGTATTGTGCTGGTTAGCTGGAACGGAGGAGACGCGGCTCCGTTCACACAAGCGATGCCGGAACAGGGAACGATCTTTCGCATCACCACCCACTCGGGATTCGCGGTGCCGGATAGTCTCACCTTCACCGCAACGCATCCGCAGGCAATCACCACCCGCGCCGGCGGGGAAGGGAATGCAGCGTATATCCGCTATGACCTGGTGAACAAGGGGGGTGCCACCTATGACAATATGTATGTGTCAGTATGGTCCGATCCTGATTTGGGGGGATCATCCGACGATCTCGTGGGTTGTGACACGATCGACAATCTCTGGTTTTGCTACAACGCGACCAACATGGACCTGCAGTACGGCCACGCGGTGCCGGCAGTCGGATTTCGCGTGCTCCAGGGGCCGGTTGTCCCCTCGCCCGGCGATACCGCCATCTATTTCGGGCAGAAACTTCCCGGCTATCGCAACCTGCCGATGACCGCTTTCGCCAAGTACATTAACGGCACCGATCCGAGCAGTTCGGCCGAAACCTATTATTACATGCAGGGCCTGACGCCCGATGGGCAGCCGTATCCGAACGGCACCCACTTCATGTGTCCGGGGGACCCGGTCAGCGGGACCGGCGAACTCGACACCAATGCCGCGGATCGCCGCATGATGGCCAGTTTCGGGCCGTTCACCTTCGCGCCCGGAGACAGCCAGCAGGTGATCGTCAAGATGGCGGTGGGCCAGGGGACAGACCGGCTATCATCGATCACAGACTTGAAGAGACTGCTGCTCAGCGTGAAGATGCTGGACGTCTCACCGTCGCGCCTGTCGTTCAGCTACACGATCGGCTCTGAAGCTCCTCTGCCACAGGTGTTCAGCGTCACGTCGCCCGATCCGCACGGCGTCTCCTTCTTTGCGAACGAATCCACTAGTTGGTTGAGCTTGGCTGATTCCGTAGGCTACACGCCGGGAACAGTCGGCGTCACAGTAAACCCGGCGGGTTTGCAGGCGGGGCTGTATACGGCATATATCACGGTAAATTCCGGACACATTTACAATGCCACGGAGTACGTAACCGTCACGCTGCGAGTCCTTGAGCCGGGCAACATCATCCATCCCACCGACCAGTGGATCAACCTGTATTGCGCTCACGCTACGATTGACGGTGTTCCCATGGGGCTCGGCGGAATCATCGACGTCCTCGACCCCGGCGGCGTGCTGTGCGGACGGATTCAGACCGATATTGAGGGCGGATACGGCTTTATACCGGTGTATCGGGATGACTCCACCTCGTACGATCTCGATGAGGGAGCGGTCCCGGGAGATACCCTCCGTTTCCGCAGCGGCGGCGAGTTCCTCTACCCGATACCACCTGTGATCTGGACGGCCAACGGGGATCGCGTCGGAGTCTGTCAGTTTACGAGGGCGCGGGAGACCTGCCGGCCGCTGCACGTTGGCTGGAATCTGATCTCGTGGAATATCGACACGCCATCCGATGACGTCGGGAGCGTGGCTTCCGGGGTCATGGACAATCTGAATGTCATCCTCAGCTTCGAGGATGGAGCTCTCACCTACGATCCGGCACTGCCAAAGTTCTCGACGCTCAAGGCGCTCGACCACCTGCACGGTTACTGGTTCCTCATGAACGGACCGGACACGCTCTGTCTGACCGGAAACGCCGTCCCCGATAACACCGGGATCCCGCTGGAGAGCGGCTGGAACGTAGCGCCATATTATCCCGGCTACCCGATGTCGGTCGAAAATGCCGGGGCGACGATTCTCGATCGATTGCAGATCGCGTATGACTTCGACAACGGCATCCGTATCTGGCAGCCGGGTTCGGCGTTCAACACACTGCACGAGATGCACCGGTATCAGGGGTACTGGCTGAAGTTGTCGGCCGCCGGTATCTGGTATCAGGTTCGTTCCGACTGCACCATGATCGTCTCGCCGGTGACCACCCCGGCCAACAAGTCGCTCGGCGACAATCTGACTCCCACCCCCCGCTGGGTAAATCTGTATGCCGAAGCGCTTACGCTGGACGGCACGACCGTTCCGGCGGCGACCGCGGTGGTCGCCCGAAGTGAGGCCGGCGAACTCGTTGGAAGCGGGATCGTGCAAAGCGATGGTGCGTTCGGGTTCATGCCGGTCTACGGCCGCGAAAATGACAACTCGGTCGGCCTGGCACCCGGCGAACCGTTCACGCTGGAAGTCGGCGGCACCGCCACCAATGAGCCGATTATCTGGTCACAGAACGGGGATCGGATAGCGATTCCCGCCCTGACCGGCAAGCAGAATAACCTGCCGCACTCGTTCTGGCTGGCGCAGAACTACCCGAATCCGTTCAATCCCGCCACCACGATCCGGTTCTCGCTGGCCCAAGCCGGACCCTACTGCCTCGCTATTTACAATCTGGCCGGGCAGAAGGTGGCGCAGTTCGAGGCCGATGGCGAACCGGGCGAACAGACGATTCGCTGGAATGCCTCCGGCCTCGCCTCCGGTATGTACCTGTACCGTTTGACCGCCGATGGCGCAACGGCGTCACGGAAGATGCTGCTGCTCAAGTGATCATGGGATGATCTTGTCACCAAAGGGACCGGCTCACGGCCGGTCCCTTCCTGTTTGGGGGAGGTTTGCCGTTCGCAAATTGAAATTCGCTTTCAATTGGCGAACACAAAGTCGCGTCAGTTGAAGGCTGATTTCATTGCCGCTTGCTTTTTGCAGCCTCCGATTTGATCTTGGGAACCGGGCCGACTTCCGCCGGTTGTAAGCTTGCAGAAAACGTCGATGATTCATAACCGAACAAGGAGATACGAACGATGATGATTTCGCAGAAAATGGCCGACCGGCTCAACGAGCAGGTCAAGAACGAATTCTATTCGGCCTGGGCATATCAGGCGATGGCGTATTCGTTCGAATCAATGGGTCTGCCGGTTTTCGCCAAGCGATTTTACAAACAGACCGAAGAAGAGCGCGAGCACGCCGAGAAGATCGCCAAGTACATCCTGGATCAGGGGGCCGAGGTGAAGCTGACCGCCCTGGCGCAGCCGAAAACCGATTATACCTCGGCGGTGGAAATCATCCAGGCGGCGCTGGAGCACGAGAAACTCGTGACGCGCCAGATTCACGAGATCGCCGATATGGCCTCGACCGAAAAGGATCAGGCAACCCACTATTTCATCGGCTGGTTTGTCACCGAGCAGGTGGAAGAGGTGGCCTCCATGACCGAGCTTCTGAACATGGTGAAGCTGGCATCCTCTCCGGGGCAGTTGCTCCAGCTCGAGGGGCGGCTCTTCAAGATGATGGAAAAATAGCCGGGACTTCTGCCGGTAAAGCAGAACGGTCACCCCAGTCGGGGTGACCGTTTCTGTTTTCCGTGCTATGCCGGATTCAGTTACTGCGTGATCCCCAGAATATCGAACATGAACGCATCTTCAAAGGCCGTGTCTTTCAGGCGACCATATCGACCGGAGAGACCGCCGTGCCCGGCCTCCATATTGATCCGCAGGAGCAGCCGATTGCTGTCCGCCTTCAGGCTGCGGAGCTTGGCCACCCACTTGGCCGGCTCCCAGTAACTCACGCGCGGATCGTTCAGCCCACCGGTCGCCAATATGGCCGGGTAGTTGGTCGCCACGGTATTATCATAGGGCGAGTAGGCGCGCATATAACGATACTGCTCCTCGATCTTCGGATTCCCCCATTCTTCGAACTCCTCGACGGTGGCCGCCAGCGACTCGTCGAGCATTGTGTTGATGATGTCCACGAACGGCACATTGGCGATGACGATCCGGCAGAGGTCCGGCCGAAGCACGGTCACTGCCCCAACCAGGAGACCTCCGGCGCTGGCTCCCTCGATCACCAGTTTGTCGCGCGCCGTGAATTTCTGGGCGACCAGATGATCCGCACAGGCAATGAAATCGGTGAAGCTGTTCATCTTGTGCATCATCTTGCCGTCGTCGTACCAGCTGCGCCCCATTTCGGAACCGCCTCGGACATGGGCGATCGCGTAGATGAATCCGCGGTCGAGGAGACTGAGTCGATTGGAGGAGAAAGTCGGGTCGCTCGAGAAGCCATAGGCGCCGTAGCCATAGAGCAGGAGCGGGTGGCGGCCGTCTTTGACCATCCCCTTCTTGTACACCAATGAGACCGGCACCTGCTTGCCATCGGGCGCGGGCGCCATGACACGCTCGGACTGGTACTGCGCGGGATCGTAGCCGCCGAGTACTTCCTGCTGCTTCCTGAGTTCGCGCCGGCGCGCCGTCATGTCGTAGTCATAGACGGAATTCGGCGTCACCAGCGAGGAGTACGAGAAGCGCACCAGCTGACTGTTGAAATCCGGATTCCCCATGGGATAGAACGTGTAGACCGGCTCGTCGAATGACAGGTAATGGAGGTTTCCGTCGCGCCAGCGGCTGATCCGCATGTGCGGGAGTCCGCCCTTGCGCTCATAGACGACGAGATAGTCCCGGAACATGTCCATCCCCTCGACCAGGACTTCCTCACGGTGGGCCAGCAGATCCGTCCAGTTCTTCCGTCCCGGCTTGGTGTCGGGTGTCTCTACCAGACGGAAGTTCTGGGCAGCATCGTTCGTGCGGATGACAAACCGCTTGTCGATATGCTCGACCTGGTACTCGATCCCCCGGCGGCGTGGCTCGAATATCTGAAACTGGCTCATGGGCTGATCCGATTTGATGAAGCGCACCTCGCTCGTCGAAATGCTGCCCAGTTCCATGAGCAGGTACTTCTTGTCTTTGGTCAGATTGAGGCCGATCGAAAACGCGCTGTCCGGTTCATGATAGATCATCACGTCGTTGGCCGGATCGGTCCCGACCGCGTGTCGCCAGAGCTTGTAGGCGCGCGCGGCATCATCCAGCGTAACATAGAAAAACGTCTTGTTGTCGGTGGACCAGCTCGTCGCATAGGTCGTGTTGCCGATCATTTCCGATGTCTGCTCCCCGGTGGTCAGATTCTTGAACCGAAGTGCCATCCGCTCCGAGCCGGCCGTGTCGTACGCATACGCCAGCCAGGCGTGATCCGGGCTGACATCAAACACCCCCAGCGCCAGATAGTCGTGTCCGACCGCCAGATCATTGAGATTCAGCAGCACCTGTTCGGTCGCGTCCAGGCTCTTGTACTTGCGGCAGTAAATGGTGTACGGTTTCCCTTCCTCGGTGCGCGTGTAGTAATAGTAGTCATCCAACTTCGTGGGCACGGTCAGGTCGGTCTCCTTAATCCGTCCCAGCATCTCATCGAACAACTTCTTCTGGAGCGCCTCCGTGGGTTTCATCACCGAATCGGTATAGGCGTTTTCCGCCTCCAGATAGCCGATTACTTCCGGGTTGGTCTTCTCCCGGAGCCAGTAGTAATTGTCCACCCGAATGTCTCCGAAGGAGGTATCCACCCTGGGCAGTACCTTCGCCATCGGCGGCTGCAATTGGGCCGCCGCAGCGCCCGCCATGAGCAGCAGGCATACGGCCGTGCTGAACCAACGGATAACGGTTGTTCTCAACGACATCATACGATCAGTCCTTTGCATGTAGTGCCGGATCATTGTTAGCCGCGGAAACGGGAGCTGGCATACTACTCCCCGATGATCTTGATCAACGCCCGCTTGCGCCGGCGACCATCGAACTCGCCGTAGAAGATCTGCTCCCACGGCCCGAAATCCAGTTCGCCGTTGGTGATTGCGACCACCACCTCACGCCCCATCACTTGACGTTTCAGGTGGGCGTCGGCATTGTCCTCCCCCGTGTCGTTGTGGCGGTATCCCGAGACCGGCTCGTGCGGCGCCAGTCTCTCCAGCCACTTGTCGTAGTCCTGATGCAGGCCGGATTCATCATCATTGATGAAGACCGAGGCCGTGATATGCATGGCATTCACCAGGAGAAGCCCTTCGCGCACGCCGCTCTCCTGGAGCGCTTTGCGTACCTCGGGCGTGATATTGACGAACCCGCGCCGCGATGGCACGTTGAACCACAATTCCTTGCGATAGCTTTTCATTCCATTCGGCTCCTCTTGCCGTTGAGGGGATACTCCGCCTCCAGTTCATACTGTGCCCCGGATGACGAAAGGACGCTGCTGTACAGACCGAACCGGTCGACCCTGAAATTAGGCGACTCGAACAGTCCGTTGGCCGACAAATAGCCGGCCAGCCGCGGCACATGCGGTTGCCGCAGGCGAGCGATGGCCACGTGCGGCGAGAATTTGCGGCTGTCGCGAGCCAGCCCGGCCTTCGCCAGCGCTCCCTCCACCCGCCCCCGCAGCAGCACCAGACCATCCGATTTCTCCACCCCCACCCAGATCGTTTCGGGGGTACCGCGGAGCGGAAAGAAGCCCAGCCCTTTCAGAGTCAGCGCAAAAGGCTCGGCCTTCACCTCACCGAGGGTGTCTAGGATGTCGCGAAACAGACCTCCGTCCACTTCGCCGACAAACCGCAGCGTGAGATGCCACTGGTCCGGTTCCAGCCAGCGCGCTCCCGGTACGCCGCAGCAGATCGGCTCGATACGATTCTTGATTTCCTGGGGAAGATCTATGGCAACAAACAGGCGAAACATGATCTCGGCCGTATCCCAATTGGACACGGCCTTACCAGATCATATCGCCGTGTCACGCCGTCATCTGTTTCGACGGCGTGAGACTAAAATAGCGACACAATGCGCGATGTCAACTCCGGGGCATCCGGCGCCACACCGGAGTCAAAGCGCGCCACCAGTGTTCCGTCCCGATCCAGCAGGAACTTGCCGAAATTCCATTTGATTTCCCCCTTGATCGGAGACTGCTCGGTCAGATAGGCAAACAACGGATGCTCATCCTTCCCTTTCACACTCACCTTGGCCATCATCGGGAACGTCACGTGGAATTTCGTCTCACAGAATTTCAGAATCTGCTCGTTGGAACCCGGTTCCTGACCGCCGAAGTTGTTGGCGGGGAAGCCGATCACCACCAACCCGGAGTCCTTGTACTGCTCATACAGCTTCTGCAGTCCGGCGTACTGCGGCGTATAACCGCACTCACTGGCGACATTCACGACCAGAACCACTTTCCCGGTGAAGTCAGCCAGTGTTGTATCGTGACCGGTAATTGTCTTGAATGGTATGCCCAAATACTCCGGTGCAGTCATGGTACTGTCTCCTTTTCCTCTGGATTGCTCTCCTGCCGCCGCGACTGACGCCACTGCGGCCAGCAACAGCCACAGTCCAAGCCCCTTCGAAATTGCTCGCATCACTTCTCTCCTGTGTTCGCCCGGGTTGTGCGGTACGGGTGCACCCGTCTCCCTGTAACCGCACCGGCGCCGCTTTGGGTTCCGAACTGCTTGTCTTGACGGATAGATGTGGGTATCATTTATGCATGCACGAACTTGCCATCGCCGATAACATCGTCACCGCTGTCCTGGCCGAAATCGAGCGACGCGGCCTGAAGTCGGTATCCACGGTCGCCCTTCGGGTTGGGGCGCTCACCGATATCGTCCCGGATGCCCTGGAGTTCGGCTTTGAAGTCCTTACCCGCGATACCGTTCTCTCCGGCGCCACGCTCCGGATCGAACTTGTTCCCTGCCAGGGACATTGCCGGGACTGCAACCGGGACTTCGAGGTGCGGGAGTTCGTATTTGTCTGCCCCCACTGTCAGGGCAGCGGCATTGACCTGACTCGGGGCACTGAGCTGGATATTGCGTATCTGGAAGTCGATGACGGCTCCGGCTGAATTTCTGGTAGTCGTTCGTATTTTTGCTTGCCTGACCGTAAGGTCTTTCCCTTTCTTCTGTCCCGGTGTTCACACGGGTCTTTCACACGGTCGGAGTGGTTCACGGACGGACCAGCAAAGGGGACATGCCATGAAAAATCGTTTCAAGGAGATCGATTGCTTTATCCTGGCCGGTGGTGCGAGCAATCGCAGCGAAGATTTCCAGCCGCTCGGCGATCTGACCCGACTCGAACAAGGATACCGCAACTACGCCCGTCTCTTCGAACGGGTTACATTGGTCCTCAAGAAGGATCAGGCGCGCGAATGGTATCTGAACTATCCGCACGTGTGCGATGAATCACCGGAACTGGCCCCGATCCACGGGGTCGAGGCGGCGCTGCAGAACGCCGAATCCGAAGTGGTGTTTATCGGCTCGGCCGACATCTTCGACTTCCCCCCGCAACTGGTGGCCGACCTGATTCGCAGCTACGATGGCGAACTCTTTCTGGGGTATCGCCGCCGCACTACCCGCACCGGGGGCGTCCAGCCGCTGTTCGGACTCTATAATCGACAGGCGGTCCTGAATCTGACCCACCGCCAGAACGGACCATCGAACCTCGCCTCCCTGCTCAAGACCGAGGGGCGCCTGCTGCCGCTGCCGGAGTCAGTCTCCGCCGACCAGATCGGCCTGCGTTAGGCCGGCGTTCGTCGTCGTCCCGAACAACCTGCGGCCCGGCCGGGCCACCCGTTGCTTTTTCCCCGTCGATTCCCTATACTAAGACATCGGGGCCGAGGAGTCTGATGGGACGGATTCGCGACTTTTTCGATTTCTCCGCAGGGCAACTCAAGCTGGTCGCCGTCTTGACGCTGACCGCTCTTCTGCTCATACTGTATCTGCTGGTCCGGCAATATGCCTACCGGCCACCGGACGCCGAACCGCTCCCGGTTTTCCTCGCGGAGGAAGAGAAATTCACCGGGTTGTTCGTGCTGGACCCCAACAGCGCACCGGCCGACTCGCTGGAACTGCTGCCGGGGATCGGGCGAACGCTGGCCGATCGCATCGTGGAATATCGACAACAGAAGCCCTTCCTTCGCGAGATCGACATCACGGAGGTGAAAGGGATCGGACCAAAACTGTATGAACGGATCAAACCGTACCTGAAAGTTCGACGATAGACGTGTCCAGACAGATCGGCATAGACTGCCTCGACGGCCGCATTCGCGTGGCCCAGATCGACCCAGCCACGAATCGCGTGCTGCAGATCACCGCGAACGATGCGCACAATCCGTTGCCGCTCGATACGAGTGACGGGGTCGTGTGGTCGTTCGGCGTGCCGGACAACCTGTGCCAGGTGAAGGTCCTGCTTCTGGCCGCACCATCCGAGGCCGATCTGCGACTGCGGGCCGAATTCGAGCTGTCCCAAACGCAGCTGGAGGAGCCGGAGCTGTTCCGCTTCGATCTGATTCGCACCGGACAGGAGAATCGGCATCTCGGGCTTATCTATCGCCGCGAGGCACTCGACCTGTGGCAGCAGGCCTGCCCGCTGGAGGTCCCCAACCGGCAGATCGAACGTCGCTACCGCTGCCGTGCCGCCGCGCTGGGACTCGGGTTCCTCAACTACGCCCGACCATTGGGCGGCGACCTGGTCTGTCTGGCCGACTTCAGCCGGCCGGTGGCCGCCATCTGCCTGATCCACCAGCAGCGCATCGTTGATCTGGCTCATCTGGATACGCCGACTTTCCCCCTTGATGACAACAGCGCCCGGCGCCTTGCCGTCGACTTCAAAACGGTGATCAATTTCCGCCTGATGGCGCTGGCCCAGGCCGGGATCACGGTCCCACTCTCCCACCTCGTTCTGGCCGATGCGCCCCAGTCGCTGCGCCCGCTCCTGGACGAGTACTTTCCGATCGGCATCACCACTCCCCAGCCGGACCCGACCCGTCTCCCCATCGAACCACTGGCCGATTTCCCCGGCTATCTGGTGGCGCTGGGGCTGACGGTCAATTGACTTGCCTGCCTCACCGGGAATCGCTATGTTTCATCGACGTTGCCGGTCGCAGCAGGTGCTTTTCCGGTCGGGGCGTCCCAAGTATGGCCAGAGGAAAAACCATTCGACGTGCCGTCTATCCCGGATCTTTTGATCCGGTGACCAACGGGCACCTGTCATTAATAGCGCGTGCCGCTGCTCTGTTTGACGAAGTGGTAGTGGCGGTGTCGAGCCGCCCCAACAAGAACCTGCTGTTCGATCACGAAGAACGCCTGGCGCTCATGATGGCCTCGGTGGCGAAACTCCCGGAACGAAATCAGGTCACCGTGATTGGCTTCGATGGTCTGCTGGCCGATCTGGTGAAACAGATTCGGGCCACCGCCATTATTCGCGGCTTGCGTGCCATCTCCGACTTCGAATACGAATTCCAGATGGCCCTGATGAACCGCAAACTGGCGCGCGAAGCGGAAACGGTCTTCCTGATGCCGTCCCTTTCCTGGGTCTACCTTTCGTCCTCGATCGTGCGAGAAGTGGCCCGGAACGGCGGCGATGTGACCGACCTGGTCCCCAGGCTGGTCAAGAAAGCGCTCCACAAGAAACTGAACACCGGACGGTGATCCGGTCCGGTCTATCCTACCGGTACTCCCTCAACGCAGGACCGATCTATGAGTGACATGAACGAACAAAACGCCAAACATCACGACAGTTCCTCGGATGCCACGATCCAGATTCCGCTGGCCGACCTGATTCGTATTCGGCGGCAGAAGATCGCGGCCCTGCGAAAACAAGGGATTGAGCCGTACCCCTACAAGTACGAGCGCACCCACGCCATCCAGCACCTTCTGGATTCGTTCGACTCCCTGGTCGCCGCCGAAACCGTCGTCCGCCTGGCCGGGCGAATCATGCTCAAGCGGAAAATGGGCAAGTCGATTTTTGCCGATGTCCGGGATCAGCACGCCAAAATTCAGGTGTACGCCAAACTCGATGTGGTCGGAGTCGATCAATTCGATCTGATCGACACCCTCGATATCGGCGACATTGTCGGCTGTCAGGGGACGTTGTTTGTCACGCGAACGGGGGAGCGGACGCTTCGCATTGACTCCTTCGAGCTGCTTTCCAAAGCCCTCCATCCGCTGCCGGACAAGCATGCAGGACTCACCGATGTCGAGACCCGCTACCGCCGCCGCTATGCTGATCTGGTGATCAACCCCGAAGTTCGGGAGCAGTTCTTTCTCCGAACGCGGATCATCCAGATTCTGCGCGATTTCCTCAATGCCAAGGGGTTCCTGGAAGTCGAGACGCCGATCCTGCAACCGCTCTATGGCGGCGCGAGCGCCCGGCCGTTCAAGACCCACCACAACACGCTGGATATCCCCATGTACATGCGGATCGCCGACGAACTGTATCTCAAGCGGCTGATTGTGGGCGGCTACGAAAAAGTCTGGGAGCTCTGCAAAGACTTCCGCAACGAGGGAATGGACCGCAAACACAACCCGGAATTCAGCATGATCGAGCTGTACTGGGCCTACGCCGACTACCACGACATGGCCGCGTTCTACGAGGAGATGCTGCGCCACACAGTCTTTTCCCTGTATGGTGGTTACAAAGTGACGTTTGGCGAACACGAGATCGACTTCGAGCCGAAATTCCGCTGGATCAGTATGATCGATTCGGTGAAAGAAGCGACCGGAGTGGACTTCACCGATCTGACTCACGAGCAGGCGCTCGCCGAGGCGAAGAAGCTTCATATCGACACGGCCAACCTGCATAACCGCGGCAAAGTGATCGAGGCGGTCTGGGAGGCGAAAGTGGAGCCGAATCTCATTCAGCCGACGTTTATCGCCGACCACCCGGTGGAGATTTCCCCGCTGGCCAAGAAGCACCGCACCAAGCCGGGGTTCGTGGAACGGTTCGAGCTGTTCATCTGCGGTCAGGAGATGGGGAACGCTTTCAGCGAACTGAACGACCCGATGGACCAACTGGAGCGGTTCCTGCAACAGGGGAAGGCGATCGCCGCCGGCGACGAGGAAGCACAGCCGCTCGATGATGACTTCATCACCGCCCTCGCCTACGGCATGCCTCCCACCGCCGGGTTGGGGTTCGGGGTCGACCGCCTGGTCATGTTATTGACCGGTCAACAGTCCATTCGTGATGTGATCTTCTTTCCGCAGATGAAAGAACTCAAAGAAGGGGCAGTGCCGGTGTCGACTATTCTGGCACAGATCGCCGATGAGGAGAAGCAGGGGTAACCATGTTCACGTTCAAGCAGGTCCCAAACGACCAGATTGATCGCTTTCTGGAATTGGGCGCCAACGCCTACCCGGCCATGAAAGCGAACACGGACGAAGAAAAGAAGAAGCTCCGGGAAATGTTCGATCGGCGCGCGGTCGATCCCCGCATCTCGCTCTGGGGCGCTTACGACGGCGATAGCCTGATCGGCGGAATGCGTTTCTTCGACTTCACGCTGAGTCTGCGCGGTGCTAAGGTGCTTTGCGGTGGCGGCGGGTTCCTGGCGATCGACCTGACCCGTAAGAAAGAACACGTGGCGCGGGATCTGTTGCGGTTCTGGCTCGAGCATTATCGCACGAAAGGGGCCCCGATGGCGATCCTCTGGCCGTTCCGACCCGATTTCTACAAGAAAATGGGATTCGGTTACGGTTCCAAGCTGGACCAATACAGCGTTAAGCCGGAAGCCCTCCCTTCACACGGCCGCAAGGAGTGCGTGCGGATGCTGGGCCGACCGGATCTTCCCGCTGTGCTCGGCTGCTACAACCGATTTGTCGATCGCACCACCGGCATGATCGAGGAGACGCAACTCGGCTGGGAAATCATGTTCGATGCCAACCCGCAGCGACGGCATATCGGGTACGAGGATGATGGCGAACTCCGCGGCTATGCCGTATTCGAATTTCAACCCGCTCACCCTCCCACGTTCGTGCACAACAATATCCGACTCAGCCGACTCGTGTATGACTCACCCGAGGCGCTTCATGGTTTATTGGCCTTCTTCCACAGCCAGGCGGACCAGATCGACCGGGTTCTAGTCGGTACAAACGACGAGTACTTCCATTATCTGCTGCACGATGTCCGGAACGGCACCGAGAATCTCGTGGAGATTTACCACGAGAGTCATGTCACGGGCGTCGGCATCATGTACCGTGTGATCGACCTGCCCTCCATTTTCGGCCGCTCTACCGAGCGCAGCTACGGCCGGGAGGATTTGGTACTGGAGATCAATCTCGAGGACAGCTATATGCCCACGAACCCATCCCGGGTCACCGTCCACTTCTCCGGCGGCCGAGCTCAGGTAGTGCACACGCCGCAGCCGGATGCCCGGATCACCCTCGGCGTTGCCGAGTTCAGTTCGCTGCTGGTCGGCGCCGTCCCGTACCGCGCACTGCATTCGTACGGTCTTGCCCGAATCTCAGATCCCGGCTACGTGGAGGCTGTCGACCGCATTTTCGCGCTCGACAGTAAGCCGGTCTGCCACACCATGTTCTGAGGGGTGCGATCCCGATTCCGGCGCCCCGTCTCGGGAATCGCCCCACCCGATGGCAAAAATCATTGTCTTGCCCTGCCACGAGCTGTATAATCAATTGAGCAGTAAAGTATTAGCTGAGGCGACTCGGACAGGGATGACTTTCGAAAGCTATATCGCGCGCCGCTATTTCCGTTCCGGGCGGTTCTTTACCAACATCTCCACCTGGATCACCATCATCGGTGTCACGCTCGGCGTCGCGGTGGTCTGCTTCGTCATGTCCATGCACAACGGATTCGAGCGCGAGATCCGCACCCGCCTGCTCGGCACCACCTCGCACATCTCGATCTTCCCGACTCAGGAACCGTTCATGGCCAACTACCGCACGCTGATCGACTCTCTGGAAAAAATACCCGGTGTACTGGCCGCTTCGCCGTTCATCTACTATAAGGCCGCGATTTCATCGGCGTCCGAAGGAGACGGCATCATCGTACGCGGCATCGAGCCGGAGGCCGAGCAGCGCACCGCCAACATCGCCCGGGATATCGAGATCGGAACCTATAACTTCGACCCGAAACTTATCGATGGCGACACGGTGGCCGGGATCATTCTCGGCTCGGAGTTGGCCGAGCGACTGGCCGTGGGGCTCGATGATCCGGTCGTGCTCTATTCGCTCCGCGGCGAGGATCTTCGCACCAACAGCCGACCGCGCGTCGCCCGTTTCTATCTGGCCGGTACGTTCGCGACCGGCATGTACGAGTTTGATGCCCAGATGGCGTATATCTCGCTTGCCTCGGCCCAGCACTTATTCCGCACCGGCGATGCCGTCAACACCGTTCACCTGAAACTGCAGGACATTTACCAGGCCGCCACCCTGACCCCGGTGATTGATTCGATTCTCGGCTACCAGTACGATGTCGTACCGTGGAACATCCTGCACAAGAACCTTTTCACCTGGATCGCCATCGAGAAGAAGATTCTGTTTCTGGGGTTCATCCTCATTGTCATTGTGGCCGCTTTCTCGATCATCTCCACGCTGGTCATGATGACCATGGAGAAACGGACCGAGATCGGCATCCTCAAGACGATCGGCGCCACGCCGGGCGCGGTCAGGCGGATCTTCGTCTACAAGGGGCTGCTCATCGGCGCGGGAGGCGTGTTGGGGGGCTGGGGGTTGGCTCTCATCGGTGCGTTCCTCCAGAATCAGTACAAGCTGGTCTCGCTGCCGCCCGACATCTACTTCATCAGTTACGTGCCGATTGACTCCCATCCGCTCGATTTTCTCATCGCCGGCGCGGCGACTGTTCTCATTTGCTACCTGGCCGCCCTTTACCCGGCCAACCAGGCGGCCCGGGTCTCGGTCGTGGAGGTGCTCCGGTCATGACGAGGAAAGCCGGTTATCCCCTAAACGTTCGGGCGAAAGTGACGAAAATGTATGTAGATCGGGCTTGGCCGCCGGCACCGAGGAGGGGACACGATGAATAGGCCCGGCCCCATACTGGTCGCCACCGATCTCCACCGGGAGTTCCGGACCGCCAATGGCGTGTTGCCGGTGCTCAAGGGGGTTAGCCTTGAAATCCGCCCCGGTGAGATGGTGACCATCACGGGCGCCTCCGGAGTCGGCAAATCGACGCTGCTCCACGTGTTAGGCGGGCTGGATCGTCCCACTCGGGGAGAGGTGAGGATCAGCGAGGTGTCGCTGGTGGGCCAGAGCGAGGAAGCCCTGGCCCGGTTTCGGAATAAGAAAGTAGGGTTTGTGTTCCAGTTTCACTATCTGTTGGAAGACTTCTCGGCCGTCGAAAACGTCATGATTCCCTTGCTGTTGTCCGGTGTGCGACAGAACGAGGCAATCCCCCGGGCGGAACTGTTGCTCGGCGAAGTCGGTTTAATGGATAGACGGGATCATCGTCCGCGCGAGCTTTCTGGCGGCGAACAGCAACGGGTGGCCGTGGCACGTGCTCTGGCCAACAACCCCGATATCGTCATGGCGGACGAGCCCTCCGGAAATTTGGACACGGCTACCGGGCGTTCTCTCCACGATCTCCTGTTCCGCCTGAACGCCGAAAAGGGTATGTCCTTCATCATCGCCACGCACAACCGCGAGTTGGCGGAACGATGTCACCGGGAATTGCGGATGGCTGACGGTCGCCTGGCTGGCTGACCGCAGATAGGATGGATGACAATGATTTGCCAGGACTGCAAGAAACGCGAAGCGACCGTCAAGATCACCCAGATCGTCAATCAGACGAAATCCGGTCTCCTGCTCTGTCACGCCTGTGCCGCCGCGCGCGGTTTTCATTCGCCGCTCGCCGAGCAGCCGTTCCCACTGGCCGATATCCTGACCGGCCTGGTCGAGTCAGGGAATCTGCCCGCCAAGGCGGAGCCGATGGCCAGCCTGACCTGCCCCACCTGTCATCTGAGATTCGAAGAGTTCACCCGCCTGGGACGGTTCGGCTGCGGCGACTGCTATCGCACGTTTCGCCCGCACCTCGAGAGTATCATGCGGAAAATTCACGGCAATTCGCTGCATCGCGGGAAAACCCCCGAACTCGCCGTGGGCGTCGGTGAATCCGCCGCCATCATGCCGATCAAGGAAGAAGAGCGGCTCGAAACCGAGTTGCGCAAAGCGATCGAAGCCGAGGATTTCGAGCGCGCCGCGGAATTACGCGACAAGCTCAAATCGCTCAAAGAGCTGCTCACCGTTAAGTCGTGAGGATAAGTAGCGCTGGTGACTACGATGTTTGAGGATATGGCAAAAGCACCCGCCGCCTGGCTCTCCGGCAAAGGAGACGAAGCGGCCGTCGTGCTCTCCACCCGCGTTCGGCTCGCCCGCAACGTGGCCGGCTGCAACTATCCCACCTCGGCGGATACCGAAACCCGCTCCCGGGTGGTAAGCTATCTGGATTCCGCCATGACCCGTTCGCCACTTCTGGCCGAGGGTCAGTATGTCAAGGCCGGCGCCATCAACGATATCGACCGCGATTTTCTGGTCGAGCGCCATTTGATCTCGCCCGCGTTTCTCAACGGCGAACTGTCCAAGGCGCTTTTTATCGGCCCCACCGAGCGCGTCTCGATCATGGTCAACGAGGAGGATCACCTGCGCATTCAGGCCCTCACCGGCGGCCTGGCCCCGCGCGAATCATACGAACTGGCTCTCAAGTACGAGTCGGAGATCGGCCGCCACCTGGAGTTCGATTACGATCCGGACTTTGGGTTCATGACCGCCTGCCCCACCAACGCCGGGACCGGCATGCGCGCCTCCGTGCTCATCCACCTCCCCGGGCTGGTGCTGACCCGCGATATCGACAAAGTGATCGCCAAGATCACCCGCGCCGGCCTGCTGGTGCGGGGCTTCTACGGTGAAGGGTCCGATGTGCTCGGCAACCTGTTCCAGGTCTCCAACCAGAACACGCTCGGTGTCTCCGAAGACGAGATTTTGGCCCAGCTCAGCAGGTTGACCCAGGAGATTATCGAAAGCGAGGCCGCCGCCCGCCAGCGTCTGATGGACGAGGCCGCCGATATGGTCGAAGACAAAATCTGGCGCGCCTTCGGCATTCTCAAGTACGCCCGCATGCTCACCTCCGACGAGGTGATGAACCTGCTGTCGGCCCTGCGGCTCGGCAACGCGCTGAAGATTATCGATTTTCTGTCCATTGCCCAGATCAACGAGATGCTGCTTTTGTCGCAACCCGCGCATCTGCAGAAATACTATGACCAGGAAATGGATCCCAACAAACGGGACTTCGTTCGCGCCCAGATGGTGCGCGAGAAGCTCCGGAACTCAGGATGACGAATCGCTGTTTGTGTACAGTGGCGCCGACCGGACTCCGGTCGTGTGCGTGTGACGGCTATTCAGAGGAAGGACACAGACCATGAACGAGATGTTTACCGAAGCGGCCCGACGGGCTATCGAATACGCGCGGGATGAAGCCGCGCGACTCCGGCATGACTATATCGGGACCGAACATCTCCTGCTCGGATTGATTCGCCTGGGCGAGGGACGCGCAGTCGAAGTGGTCACCAATCTCGGCCTGGACCTCGACGATCTGAAAGCTTCCATCGAGGAAGTGGTCCAGCCCTCCGGCGGCACCATGCAGATGGGCCAGCTTCCCCTCACCGCCCGCGCCAAGAAGACCCTCGAGGTCTCCGGCCAGGAAGCCCGCGCCCTGAAGGCCAAGGATATCGATACCGAACATATCCTGCTGGCACTCCTGAAGGATGAAGAAGGAGTCGCCGCCCAGGTCCTCTCCACCTACGAGATCGACTACAAGGAAGCCTACGAAGAGCTGAAGAATATCCAGTCCGGCAAGCCGTCGTCGTTCAAAAAGAAACGCAAGAAATCCAAGACGCCGGCACTCGATCACTTTGGTCGGGACCTGACCGAACTGGCCCGCCGCGGCAAGCTCGACCCGATTATCGGACGCGAGACCGAGATCGAGCGCGTCTGCCAGGTGCTCTCGCGCCGCAAGAAGAACAATCCGGTGCTCATTGGTGAACCCGGCGTCGGCAAGACCGCCATCGCCGAGGGGCTCGCCCAGCGCATCGTCGAGGGAAACGTCCCGCAGACGCTGGAGAACAAGCGGGTCGTCACACTCGACATGGCCTCACTCGTGGCCGGCACCAAGTACCGCGGCCAGTTCGAAGAACGCCTCAAAGCGGTCATGACCGAAATCATCAATTCGTCCGACGTGATCATCTTTATCGATGAGCTCCACACCATCGTGGGAGCCGGCGGCGCCGAGGGCTCGCTCGATGCCTCCAACATTTTCAAGCCGTCGCTTTCGCGCGGCGAGCTGCGCTGTATCGGCGCCACCACCCTCAACGAGTATCGCAAGTACATCGAGAAAGACGGCGCCCTGGAACGCCGCTTCCAGACCGTCATGGTGGAACCGCCGTCCGAAGAAGATACCATCAAGATTCTCCGCGGTCTTCGCTCCAAGTACGAAGAACACCATCGCCTCATCATTTCCGATGAAGCGATCCAGGCCGCCGTGCGCCTTTCCAACCGCTATGTCTCCGGCAAATACCAGCCGGATAAGGCGATCGATCTGATCGACGAGGCCGGCTCCCGGGCGCACCTGTCCACCTTCACCCGGCCCGAGGTATTCGGCCAGATCGAGTCGCGCCTGACCGAACTGCAGCGACGCAAAGAAGAAGCAGTGAAGAATCAGGCGTTCGAAACCGCCGCGCAACTGCGCGATGAAATCAAGGCCGAGAAGGAAAAACTGGCCGACCAGCAGCGCCGTTGGGATGAAACCCGCGAAAAGGAAAAAGTGACGTTGACCGCCGACGATGTCGCGCTGGTGCTGGCCAAGATGACCGGCATTCCGCTGTTCCGCCTGGAAGAGAAGGAATCGCAGCGCCTCCTGCGCATGGAGGAGGAGCTCAAGAAGAGCATCGTGGGTCAGGAAGAGGCGATTACGACGCTCTCGCGCACCCTGCGCCGCGCCCGCGCCGGACTGGGCGACCCGCGCCGCCCGATCGGCACGTTCCTGTTTTTGGGACCGACCGGTGTCGGCAAAACCGAATTGGCCCGCTCCCTGGCCCAGTTTCTGTTCGATGACCCCGACTCGCTGGTTCGCATCGATATGTCCGAGTACATGGAAAAGTTCGCCGTCTCCCGCCTGATCGGCGCGCCCCCCGGTTATGTGGGATACGAGGAAGGCGGACAGCTCACCGAAAAAGTACGGCGCAAACCGTATTCGGTCGTATTGCTCGACGAAATCGAAAAGGCGCACCCGGATGTGTTCAATATCCTGCTGCAGCTCTTCGATGACGGCAGTTTGACCGACTCGTTCGGCCGCCGCGTCGATTTCAAGAACACCGTCCTGATCATGACGTCCAATATCGGCACCAAGCAGATTCGCGACGGCAAGACGGTCGGCTTCGACGGCGCCGCCCAGGACACGAGCTACGAGGGGATGCGCAAGAAGATCCTCGACGAACTCAAGAAGCTGTTCAACCCCGAGTTGCTGAATCGTATCGATGAGTCGGTGATTTTCCATCCGCTCGACCGGGATCACATCAAGTTGATCATCGATATTCTCGTGACCGATATCGCCAAGCGACTGGCCGAGAAGGGAATCAGCTTCAAGCTGACCGACGAGGCCAAGGAGTTCCTGGTAACCAAAGGGTTCGATCCGGCCTACGGCGCCCGTCCGCTCAAGCGCTCGCTGCAGCGCTATCTCGAGGACCCGCTCGCCGAAGAGATTCTGCGCGGCCAGTATGCCGGCGATCTCGATCTGGTGATCGGCGCGGCCGAGGATCACCTGACGTTCAACTTCGAACGGCTCCAGCCGAAACCGGAGAAGGTCAGCTAGCTCCGCGCATTTGCGTTGATACAAACAGCGGGCAGACCCTCAGGGACCTGCCCGTTTTGCTTTGCTGGATGCTCGATCTCAAACGGGGACAGCTCGTCGCTGCCCGATCTGCGGCACCATGGCCGACACGATGCGATAGGAAATCTCCGAGGCCTCGTCCAGAAACATGATGAATTCCCCGGCCGCACCACCGGAAGCGGAATCCGATATCACACGGATGACCGCGAACGGTACCCGGTTCGCCTGGCACACCTGACCAACCGCCGCCCCCTCCATCTCCGCCGCGATAGCGCCGAACTCCCGCTGCAGCCAGCGCAACCGTGCATCATCGGCAATGAAGGAATCCCCGGTCACGATTGTCCCCACCACCATCTGACGACCGGCTCGCTCCGGCAGCTCGGCCTGCTCGTAGGCATCGACAGCAAATTTCACCAACTTGGGATCCGCCTCGATCAGCCGTCCGGCGTCCGACACCTGTCCCGGCCGTTTGCCAAAGGCGGTCAGATCGAAGTCATGCTGGCCGACGAAGTTGGCGATCACCACATCTCCACGGTGCAAATACGGCACCAATCCGCCCGCCAGTCCGGTGAAGATCAGTCCGCTGACGGCAAAGCGATCGATCATCGCCTGCGTCGCGGCCGCCGCATTCACCTTGCCCACCCCGCACTGACCCAGTACCACCTCAACACCGGCCAACGTCCCGCGCTCGTAGGCAACACCGCCAATGGTGGCGGCTACGTTCGTTGTGAGGTGCCTCCGAAACAGGTGCACCTCTTCTTCCATCGCGCTCAATAGACCGATCATTCTCCCTCCAAGGGTGGGGTGGCGTCTTCTGCTCAGTATCGGAATCCCGCCTGGCCGCTTGAGATGCTCCCATCGATCGTTCCCAACGCGATGCCGACACCATCGCAATATATTATTCCACAACAAGTTACGATTTTCCTTGCCTTGTCGAGGCCCGCCTGTATATTACGTGGCTCCGGAAGGCGATAGCCAGACGGGGCGGACAAACTGGAAAGATGACATTTCCGTTATAGAGGTTTCTTATGGCTCACAAAAAGGGCGTAGGCTCATCCAAGAACGGACGCGATTCCGGCGGGCAGCGGCGCGGTACCAAGGTGTACAGCGGCGAAGCCGTCACGGCCGGCTCGATTTTGGTCCGTCAGTGCGGAACCCCGATCAAGGCGGGGCATAACGTCGGCGTCGGGCGGGACAACACCCTGTTCGCCAAAGTGACCGGCGTCGTCAAATACGAGCGCGTCGGCAAAGACGGCAAGCGCGTTTCGGTCTACGAGTAAGACTCTCCCGCGGCCTTCCCCCCTCCCCCAAGCCGCGGGGTGAAGACGTCGCTGGGGCCAGTCCCCGGCGACGTCTCTTTTTTTCCTTTTCCCGACCCCCAACCCCGTGTAGGTTATCAGCAAAACGAAGATCATCCCACGGGAAGGTGCGAGCATGACGCGTCTTTTTGTCACCCTGCTGCTGCTTCTGATCGCGGCCTCGGCCTGCGGACAGGATTCGGTCCCTGCGCCAACGGACAGTTCCCTGCAAGCAACGACCTCCACCGTTCTTTCATCCGACAGCAGTAGTACCACGCAAGGTGCGGTCTACCCGCTGTCGCCGGAGCGGAAAGCGAAACTGATCGCCTACGCCCGCACCACCAACATCTGGCGTTTCGCCGACTTCGGGATCACGGTGGTGATCCTCCTGCTGATCCTGTTCACCGGTTTCTCCGCGCGGGTACGGCAGTGGGCGCAGATCGGCCGCAGGCGGTTCTGGGTGACCTGGCTCTACTTCGCCATCCTGAGCGCGGTGATCTGGCTGCTGTCGTTCCCGTTCGACTACTACCACAACTTCGTCATCGAACGTCAGTATGGCTTCATGAATCAGCCCTTCGGCGGCTGGCTCGGCGAGAACCTGATGTCGCTCGGCATCTCCATCCTCCTCGGTATCATCCCAGTCTGGTTTTTCTACTTCCTGATCGAGCGATTCCGCCGCTGGTGGCTGGTGTTTTCTGTCGGCGCTGTTCCGTTTCTGGTGTTCTTCATCGTTATCGCGCCGGTGGTGATCTCGCCGTTGTTCAACAAATTCGAACCGCTCCAGGACAAGCAACTGGAGAGCTCCATTCTCAGTCTTGCCGATCAGGCCGGCATTGAGGGATCCGATGTTTTTCAGGTCAACGCCTCCAAGCAGTCCACCAAAGTGAATGCCTATGTCACCGGGCTGTTCGGCACCAAACGGATCGTGCTGTACGACAACCTCATCAACAACTTCACGCTCGACGAAATCCGGTTTGTCATGGGGCACGAGATGGGGCACTACGTCCTCCACCATATCTGGTGGGGCCTCTTGACAGCAATTCTGTTGCTGCTGGTTGTTCTTTGGATCACCAGTCTGAGCATCGAACGACTGATCCACCGGTTCCGCCATAGCTGGAAATTCGACCGCCTCTCCGACCTCGCGTCCCTGCCGCTGGTCATGTTGTACCTGACCGTCATCATGTTTCTCCTGCAGCCGATCATGAACGGCATAAGCCGGCACCACGAGCACCAGTCCGATGTATACGGCATGGATATTACCGGTGTCGATGGCGAGACCGCTGCGATCGCTTTCGACAAGCTCTCGGCGCTGAACCTGTCCGACCCGGACCCGAATCCGATCATCGAATTCTGGTTCTACAGCCATCCCGCGCTGCAGAAGCGGATGGCCTTCGTGCGCTCCTATAACCCGACCGGTTCCTGACCGGTCGGTTTCTTTCATTTCGGGAGGATTTACATGAGTCGTTCTGTGACTGCCTTCATCGTCGGCATGCTGCTCGGAGCGTTGCTGCCGGCATCCGCATCCCACGCCGCCGATGACGTAACCCTGCACGCCGCTTTTCAGCAGATGCGCGAGCCCGAACTCGACACCGGCACGGCCCGCATCATCACGGGAGGAGTACTGCAGGGCAAAGACCTGACCCTGCACTTGGATTCCGGCATGATGGTGTTTTTCAAACCCGTCGCGATCGACGCGGACTCGGTTGTCTATGGCGGCATCTTTGAAGGAAAAGGGCGTATGCAGTACGCCCCGCCCATCCCGATCGAGCAGAACCAACTCCGCCGTTTCTTCGATTCCGATTCGCTCGATCGCTCCTTCGAGCGAATACAGTTCTGGTGCACCGGCGCGACGATGGCGAGACTGGTCGATTCCCTGACCGCGAAGCGTATCCAGGGTGCGGCGGTCGACGCCTCGTGGCACCGATCTTTCATGCGGTTTCTCACCGACGATGAGCTCCTTTTCTATGTCGACGGCGCACTCAGAAACCTGGCCCACCCCCGCCGTCAGCCCTACCTGCTCGCCAACGCCCAACTCTCCGGCAGGAGCCACGTGATCTACCTCTATGACCCGTACCGGCGTGAGGAGGTGAATCTCCTCCGGCACTACGACCAACTCGGCTACGGGCACTGGCTCGAAAGCGTGTGCAGTTACCCGTCGAGTGCGGACGGTTCCCTCGAGCGCGTGAATGGCATCGCCAAGGAACAGATCAGGACCACACATTACGATATTACGGCCGCCATCAACCGCGGCGGCAACCTCACGGCCGAAGCGGTCATGACCTTCGACGTGGCCATGGCTGCGACTCAGCAATTGTATCTTACCCTGATGCACGAGTTGAAGATTGACAGCATCATGGATTCCGCCGGTCACTCGCTCGCTTTTCTTCGCCATGAGAAGGATGACCACAAGCTGTCGGAATTCGTGCTGTTTCTCCCCCGCGTACCGGACCAAGGGGAGCAGCTCCGCCTGCGTTTCTTCTATCAGGGGGAGATCGCGAAGAAGAATCTGGGGGAGTTCTATATTGAAACCGGCGCCGACTGGTACCCCCGCTATGGGTTTCGGCAGCGAGCTACGTTCGATATGCACTTCGCCACACCGGTCGACTATGGCTTTGTCGCCACCGGGAGGCTGGTGGAGAGCACGAAGGAAAAGCAGGTCCTGCTCACGCACTACCGACAGGAGCAGCCGACCAGCAACGTCGCGTTCAATATCGGGACGTTCAAGCAGTACGACTTCGCCGAGGATGGACAGCCGCCGATTGCCGTCCATTTTTCGGAGAGTCTGCACGACGAACTTGCCAAGGCGCTGGCCGCCGATCTCGTGCGTACCGGCTCCCACATGGAACGCCAGGTGGCCGGCGATGTGCGCAACAGCCTCAAGCTGTACTCGGCCCTGTTCGGCCCGTATCCCCATGAACGCATGGTCGTCTCCGAAATCCTGGCCATGCACAGCGAGGCGTTTCCGGCCTTTCTCCACTTGGGCTACAGCACCTGGATCAATACCGATCCCTGGGGCTACGACCGCCTGCTCCGGTCCCATGAGGTCGCCCACCAGTGGTGGGGTGCCGGCGTCGGCTACGAAACCTATCACGATCAGTGGTTGTCCGAAGGGTTCGCGGAATACAGCGCGTTCATGTTCCTGCAGGCGACCGCCGGAAACGACAAGTTCCTGGACCGGCTGGATGAGTACCGAAAGGAGATACTGCGGGCCAACAGCTACTTGTTCGGCGAGGATGTCGAGTCCGGTCCCATCATCCTGGGGCGTCGGACAGCATCAAGCAAGACGAGAAACGACTATGGCCTGATTATCTACGAGAAAGGCGCATTCGTCCTGCACATGCTCAGGCAATTGCTACTCGACCTGCAGACGATGAAGGAAGACCGGTTCATGGGCCTGATGCGCGACTTCTTCGCCGCCTACGCCGGCCGGGAGGCAACCACGCTCGACTTCAAGCGGATGGTCGAACAGCACACCGGAGTCGACATGACCTGGTTTTTCGACCAGTGGGTGATGAAGAGCGCCATCCCCACCTATGACTGCAGCTACACGTTCGTACCCAGGACCGACAGCGCGGCGGCCCTGGTGCTCAAAATAGCGCAGAAGAACGTCCCGGCTGATTTTCGCATGTACGTTCCGGTCGAAATCGAGATGGAGAACGGCGCCAAATCGTACCTCCGCCTGCTGATCGATGAGCCGGCCAAGGAATTCTCCATTCCCATCGATCAGAAACCGAAGAAGGTCCGATTCAACCCCTTCCAATCGGTGCTCGCCGACGTCAACCAGTAATGCAGTGCCCCCCGGGCCTATCCCGGGGGGAGTTCCGCGCTCGGTCGCAGGTCCCTCTCCCCTCTTGTGTCCGATGCGCAAACCCCTATATTTCCACCGTTAATTGTGAATTCTGTAACAAGCCGGAGGATAGACTGATGGAATACCGCGTTGAAACCGATTCGATGGGAGAAATCAAAGTCCGCGCCGACCGTTATTGGGGCGCCCAAACCGAACGCTCCCTGTTCCACTTCAAGATCGGCGGCGAGCGGATGCCGCGTGAACTGATTCGGGCCATGGGAATCCTGAAACGGGCCTCGGCCTCGGTCAACATGGAACTCGGCTTGCTGCCGACCGACAAAGGGGAGCTGATCCTCAAGGCCGCCGACGAAGTGATCGATGGCCGCCTCGATGACCACTTCCCGCTCGTCATCTGGCAAACCGGCTCCGGCACCCAGACCAACATGAATGTCAACGAGGTGATCTCGAACCGGGCGATCGAAATGGCCAAGGGTGCGATGGGCTCCAAGAAGCCGGTGCATCCGAACGACGATGTCAACAAGGCGCAGTCATCCAACGATACGTTTCCGACCGCCATGCATATCGCCGCGATCGAGGAGATTCATCGCCGGTTGATCCCGATGGTGACGCAGCTTCGCAACACGCTGCAGAAGAAGGCGAAAGATTACGACGATATCATCAAGATCGGTCGCACGCACCTGATGGATGCCGTGCCGCTCACGCTGGGGCAGGAGTTTTCCGGCTATGCGGCGCAGTTGACCTTCGGGCTCGACCGGATCAACGACAACATGCAGCGGCTGTATTTTCTCGCCCTCGGCGGCACCGCGGTCGGGACCGGGCTGAACACGCATCCGGAGTTCGCCGTGAAAGTGGCGGCCGAAATCGCCAAGCTGACCGGGAAGCCGTTCAAGACCGCGCCGAACAAGTTCGAGGCACTCGCTACGCACGACGCGCTGGTGGAGTTCCACGGCGCGCTCAAGACGCTGGCCTGCTCGCTCATGAAGATCGCCAACGACATCCGCTGGATGGGGTCTGGTCCGCGCGCGGGGCTGGCCGAACTGGCGCTGCCGGAGAACGAGCCGGGCTCCTCGATCATGCCGGGGAAGGTTAATCCCACGCAGTGCGAGGCGCTGACCATGGTCTGCGCGCAGGTGCTCGGCAACGACGTGGCGGTGAATGTCGGCGGCGCGATGGGGAATTTCGAGCTGAACGTCTTCAAGCCGGTGATCATTCACAATGTCCTGCAGTCGATTCGGCTCTTGTCCGACTCGTGCGAGATGTTCAACGAACATTGCGCCACCGGTATCGAGGCGCTGAAGGACAACCTGCGTCGTCACATGCAGAACTCGCTGATGCTGGTGACCGCGCTCAACCCGCATATCGGTTACGACAACGCCGCCAAGGTGGCCAAGAAAGCGCACCATGAGGGGACCACGCTGAAGGAAGCGGTGGTGGCCCTGGGGCTTCTGACCGCCGAGGATTTCGACGCCAAGGTGAAGCCGGCCGAGATGATCGGGCCGAACCTGAAGGCGAAGAAGTAACTCTCGCCGGGCGCCCGCCTGCGTGCAGGTGGGACTCGCAGCTGTTCCGCCGGGTCGTGCGGTCCGATTTCGGGCCGTGTGACCCGGCGGTTCTGTTGGGGGAGCCGCCAGGCAGAGACGCCTGGCGGCACACACCTGATAGGTGTGTTACCGCGTCGGAAACGGTCTCCCGAAGTTCGACGGGTGAAGTGGGACAGAGCTCCGCTCGGCCGGCCACGGGCCGGAAATCGGTCTGTTGATTGGTGTTGGGCACGGACGGTGTTACGTACTTGTTTTCGGAAACTCGCAGGACCGAAAGGGTCCTGCGCTACCTGTTTACCTCCTCGCTTTCGGGAAGGCAGCGGCCGGTGATCATCCGGGCCGGGGCCGTTCCGAAAGACATTATAGTCCCTACTAACGCCGAGCATCCGGGTATCAGAGGGAAAGTCACTCCGAAATTGCGAGAGAAACCAGCAGGGTGTCGAAACCTGCTCCGCCCAAGGCGGAGCACCCGCTTCGCGGGCAGGGGTTTCGACCTACTCAACTTACCGTAGACAGGCAGCCCACCCACCGCAAGCGGTGGGGTACCGGGCCTACAATCGTCAAGACCCCGAAGCGGGGTCATGACCTACAAGGATTACCGGGACTGAGGTGGGTGTGTTACCGGGTTTCCCGACACACGGAAACAGGACCGATTTTGTGTTCAGTGTCGACGGGTCACTCCATAACCTGATCTTCGATGCAACAGTCCCCTTTCTTTTTGCGTCTTAATACTGCCTATAGCAAACCATTAAGAAAGGACCATCACCATGAAGCCTGGTTGGCTAATTGCCATTCTGGCACTGTTACTCAGTGCACCTCTTCAGGCCGTGACGATTCACGAAGCGATCGCTCAGGGCGACAGCGCCGCGGTTGCTGCCTTGCTCGACGGAAACCCATCGCTCATCACGGAACTGGCGCCCAACACCCGCACGCCGCTTCACGCCGCTGCGTACGCCGGCAAGCTCAACATTGTTCAGTTGCTGATAAGTCGCGGCGCCGACGTCAACGCCACGACGACAACCGGAAGTACCCCCCTGCATGGCGCGACCCTGTATAATCATGAGGCCGTAGTCAGACTGCTGGTGGCTAAAGGGGGCAACGCCGCCGCGATCAACCAGGGCGGCTACACTCCGATTGCCAATGCGGTCAGCAGCGGCAATCTCTCGACCATCAAATTCCTGGTGGAATCAGGTGCGAGCATCACCTCCGTATTACCGGGCGGTCGAATCCCCCTGCACTCGGCCATTCTGAGTGGCAACCTGCCTCTGGTCGAGTACCTGTTGTCCGCAGGTGCCGACCCGAATGCCGTTAATCCGGATGGCGAAGACGCGGTAGCGATGGCGGTGCTGGTTGCCATGTGGAGGATTGACGGCTCCGAGAATGTCCCCGCGATACTCGAGACCCTGCTCAAGCACGGCGGCAACCCGAATCGTGTCCTGCAGAGCGGGCGGACTCCAATCATGTGGGCCACCGACACAAGTATCATACGGATCCTGCTTGAAGGAGGCGCCGATCCCAACGTGGTTGCGACCAACGGAGCGATCGCGTTCGGTGAGGCGGTCAGATCGGGCGCTCTCGAGGCTGCCCGGTACCTGGCCGCAAAAGGTGCGATCACGAACGCGGTCGACAGTGTCTCCGGACGGACCCCGCTCCACTTTGCCGTACTTCTGGGAACACTTCCTATGGTGGAGACAGTGGTGCCGGTGACCGCCAATCCCAATGTCGTCGACATCAACGGCATGACGCCACTCGACATCGCCCTTCAGTATGGCCACTCCCGGATCGCCGATCTTCTGCAGAAAAGGGGGGCGATCGCCTCGTCGGACAATCGTCGCCCATTGTCGGCAACCTATTTCGCACAGAGACCGGCCGACGGCGAAGCGACGCTGTGGTATCTCGGCAATTGCGGGTATCTGATAAAGACCCGCAATCATTGCCTGGTTTTTGACTACTGGACCAGGAATCTGCGACCGGACGAACCGTCGCTCTCCAACGGGTTCATCAACCCCTCGGAGATTTCGTCGGACGACGTGACAGTGTTTGTCACTCATGAGCATCAGGATCATTTTGACTCCACGATCTTCGGCTGGAACGGCCAGATCCCGAAACTGCAGTACCTTTTCGGGTTTCATCCCGATTCACTGCCGGAGGGCGCCCGCATGGGTTATGCGGGTCAGCCGTACGAATATGTCGGTCCGGGCATGGCGAAGACGGTCAACGGGATGGAAGTGATGGCGGTTCGCTCCAACGACGCCGGAGTAGGCTTCGTCATCACGGTCGACGGCCTCACAATCTTTCATGCCGGCGACCTGGCCGGATGGCTGCCTGACCAGCGTGATGGGTTCATATCGCAGATCGACTCTATCGACGCCGTTTACGACGAGGTCGACATCGCGCTGGTCAACGTGACCGGATGCCATCATCAGGATACGCTGGCACTGGCCGAGGGGACCGAGTACACGATCACCAAACTGCAGCCGAAACTCGTGGTCCCGACCCACGGCCTGATGCGGGAACACTACTATTCGCAGTTCATGAGCAAATTCGAGGGCAAGTTCCCGGCTCTGCGGTCGTTCTGTCCGAAATGGCGCGGCGACGCTGCCCGGTATACCGGGAGAAGCAAATCGGCAAAGTTCGAACTGCTTTAGACACAGGAAGCAGGATTCCGACGAGTAGGTGAGACTCGCCGATCAGGATCAAGTCTTGTTGCATAACCGAGCCCCGAACTCGCATGAGCGGATTCGGGGCTCCGGTCGTTTCGGTGGGTGGCCCACCCATCGCAACGGTGGGGTACCTGATGGAGAAAGCCGCCGGGCGGAGACGTCTGACGGCACACACCTGAGGTTGGTGTGCTACCGGGGCGTATTGGCCTGAGCGCGGCTCTTCAGAATGTCGGCTGAGGTCCCAGGGTGCCTCGCTGCTTGCGGCGGGTCCGCCGGCACGTAAAGCGGTTTTCTGGGAGCATGGGCCACCCGGACCACAAAAGTGTTTGGGAAAGGTCAAGGGAGGATGCATTTTCTTCGTGGGGGTTGAAGTGAGCATGAGGCGGGGAATGGTGTGCCGCGTGTGGTTGATTAGTATGGCTGGGGCACGAGTTGGGATAGTGGGATTCTTTCGGAATCCTTCACCCGATTAGTGGATTAAGGGGCGGTGAAAGTGAAGACAACTTGGCATTGGAGAGAAGAGTCATGAGGAAATCGACGCAGCGCTTCTGTTGCAGCGCAGCAGTGTTACTGGTCGCTATCTTCTGCAATGCGCAGACAGGGCGGTCACAACCTGGATTGCCGGTTGAGATGCAGAGTGTGGTCTATCGCATTCAGCAGATGGACGGCTCATACGGCACGGCAATATTACTGCGAGAAGGTGACTTCCAGTTTCTATTAACAAACTGGCACGTATTGAGAAACGACCAACGCAAGATGCCAGAATCGGTGTATGTATACTGGAATCACAGAATGCCTAATGGTGAAGTGATCTCTGGGCCGGATCACTTCACGCTGTACCCATTCCGTGGCAAAGATACCACATTCTTCAGACCAGCCGCAGACTCAGTTGACTTGGTATTGGTCTCCATTAGTTCCAGTACCACGAATGTCGCAAAAGGTATGGCTAAGGTTTACACCATAGATTGTTCAGAGTTGTTGAATAGAAAGACTTTTGGCGAAGCAGTAGAGGCAGGGGGAATATATACAGCCATAGGTTACCCAAGTAAGGCAATCGGCGAAGAAGATGTTGCTCGATATCCAGAGTACAGATGGGGACAGTACGTTGGCACTGACTCGCGCTTCCTCAAGACGAACATTCCAATAATACCGGGAAGTAGTGGATCCCCTGTAGTAGTCTATACACACGGACAGTACTACTTCGTTGGAATAGCAACAATGTTAGTGAACGGCGTCTGCCATATTACTCCAATATTTGAAGCCTTGGAGCAATTCGATGCTATCTTTAAGAGAGCTACTGAGAGGTCAAAGCCAGTGGCTCCTGTGGATGAGTGACACATGATTGACACTTCGATTCTGCGACTAATGGCGAAGATCATGCAAGAAGGTCTATTGGGTTATCAGATCGCTGACCTTCTGAATGATGCAAACGCACGATTCCAGTTCTTCAAAGGCAAGTTCGAACCGCCAGCGGTCTATAGCCAGAAGAAGGAAAGATATGCATATGACTGGCTATCCAAACTGAATGACAAGGGATGGGACAAGGCCATTCGGTATATTGGTGACCAGCTTCTGGATGAGAGTCGCGCGTACTTTGCTGAGGATGAGGATCACGTTTACCCGGAAACGCAGGTCGCTCACCTCAGGGCCAAGATGTATCCCGACGCATCGAAAGGCAAAAGGCTACGCACGAGGTCGGAAAAGGACGGCGAGATTCCATCCTCTGCCGTCGGGCGCATTCACGGAAAGCGTTTATCGGCCCTATTGGTAGGCATCACCAATGATGCCATGCGAGAATGCATAAGGAGTGACATACGGGACATCGAGTCGTGCCTTGCAGTGTCCGCGTGGAAGCCAGCCACGGTCATGGCCGGAAGCGTCCTTGAGGCAATTCTGTCTGACTGGCTTTGTCAGCAGGAGCCAACAGCTATTGACAAGGCATACAAGGGGCTTTATCCGAAAAGATCCTCCAAGGCTGTCGAGGGCTACACACTTGAAGAACTCATTGACGTCGCTGAGAATCTGGGAGTTATTCATGGTTATCACGCAAGCATAGGAGACGGTATTCGAGGCTTTCGAAACTTGATTCATCCCAACCTCGCATTGCGGCAGCAGATCAAATCAACCCAGTCACTTGCGGAAATTGGCTTGAAACTCATCTTCGATCTGCTTCAGAGGCGGATGACGATTTCATAGTTGGCAGGTCATCCATGTGAGATGCTTGGGGGCATTGTTGGCGGCATATTCTCTGCTCCGCGGAGGAAATGAGTAACACAGTCGGCAGGCCGCCCAATTGGTTTGGTCGAATTTTCTCTTACTAACACTCCTGCTTCTGGTCGCTCTCCTATTCCAGCATCAAACCTCCCCCCGCCGGGAGGCAAAGCCTGAGAGCGGGTGAGACAGCGTCACATCCCCCTTTACTCCTTATGGGCTTGGCGCTATCTTGCCTGTACTATCCTAAGGAGGTCGAGATATGGCAACTCCCACCGGCGGCCTGCTCTGCTGGAACTGCGGGCGCCCTACCGGCATCGAACATAACGTCACGCGCAACGACGCTTGTCCCCAGTGCCTGGCGGATCTTCGCTCCTGTCGCGGCTGTCGCCATTTCGATCCGACCCGGCGGTTCCAGTGTCGCGAGACAGTCGACAGCAATGTCCTCAACAAAGAGAAGAACAACTTCTGCGACATGTTTCAGGTGCGGGATGTGTTCAAACGGCCGGGGGGGATTTCCGCAAAGTCCGACACCAAGGACACGCGGAAGAACAAGTTCGACGATTTGTTCAAGGATTAAGTTTCCTCTCAGGCAACAATCGTCAGGACCCCAGGGGGTCCTGACCTACTGCTCCCCCGAGTGGCCTCTCTCCCATACCTGACCCGTTGCGCCCCATAACTTTGGGGGTGGCGAGATCACCTTAACTTATTGTCCCACAATATCTTATCAGAACTGGCGAACTGCTTGCTACTCTTCGTTTTCAGAAGGGACTTGTTGTCGAAGGGAGACACGGGTATGTCACGGAAAGCCCTTGCGGGTGCTGCCATTTTGATCGCTCTGGCCGGGCCGGTTGCGGCCGTGGCCGGTGAGTCGAAGGCGTCGTCGGACACCTGTATTCTGGTGCCGGAGTCGTTGCGGCAGTATTACGCCGAGGGGCAGACGCCGGTTCGTCTGGCGTATGCGATCGATCTGTGGCATGACGCGTGTCTTAAGGTCGACGCCGATCAGGTGTCCGAGTGCGAGGGGAAGATCTTTTCGCTCCTCTCGGTTGACCTGTCGGCCGACCAGCAGTTGTTGGGGCTCTGTGCTCCGTCGCGCGAGGCGACGTCGCGGGCGGCCGGCGGACGTGATTCGCTCGGTTTGATCAGTCTGGATGCCGAGACCTACGCTCAGACATTTGATCTGGTGAAGGCGAAGGTTCGGGTCTATCAGGCGATCGCGCAGAGTAATTCGTTTTCGAACAAGTATCGTTTGCTTTGGGATTATATCGAGCTGACCCGTCGCCAGCTCGGTCTCCCGCGGCTACGGCTGGCGCTGGAGGAGAGGTCTGCCACGGGCGGGCTGCCTTCGGTTAACCGGCCGCCGAATTAATTCTTCCTCTCTCCTTCTCGTGTGTGTGTGAGCCCTTCGCGAACGCGCCGCTACCGTCCCTCCTCGGTGGCGGCGCTCTTGTTTTGGGGTGGTCCGAATTCCACGATGCGAAGCCAAAGGAAAAGGGCGGGACCGGGATGCGGTTCCGCCCTGATAGATAATTTCTGCGGGTTTGTTAGTGGGCGGCGATCTGCTTCTTGAACTGCCCCAGGAATTCGATCTTGGGGGTCACGCCGAGTACGGGCATGTCCAGATAGGCCTCGAGGTCCTCGACTTTCTTGAACGAGGAATCCATCAGCTCCATCACTACGGCGGCGGCAGCGCCGATCACCAGGCCCATCATGATACCGATCAGGATAATCTTGACGCGATCCGGTTTGAAGGGGGTCATGGGCAGCTTGGCCGGCTCGACCACGCGGTATTTGGAGGAGGACATGTCCTGGAGGAGCGCCTGCGAAATGGTGGTCCCTTCCTGCTGTTTTTTGAACTTGTCGCGCAGATCGGTGGCGGAGGTGATTTCGCGATCCAGTCGGTTGATGGTCGCCTGGTATTCGGGCAGGCGGTTCACCTGGTCGCGGAGCTGATCCAGAGTCGACTTGAGGAAATCCCGTTTGGCGTAGTAGTAATCGAGGTTGGCGCGGATGGTGAACAGCTCGGCCAGCGAACGGCGGGTGCCATCGGCGTTGGCGGCATACTGTTCGGCCACCAGCCGCTTGTGTTCGGTCTCAATCGAACTCAGGAGCGTGTTCTGGCGGAGGCGGCTATTGAGAATCTGCGGATCGTTCCACGTGTACTTGACCATCAGGTCGGTAATCGAGCGGAGCAGGTCTTTCAGGTCCGACTTGTTGCGGCGATTCTGCTCGGAGTCTTTCAGCGTCAGATTGTCGGCGGCGAGGCCATCGACGCCGTTCAACTGCGACAGCAGGTTGCGCTCTTTGGTCTGGTGTTCGTTGATGTCGGCCTGGGTCTGGTCGATCTCGGCCTGGATCTGGGAGCGGTTGCTGTCGGCCGTGACGCTGGCATCGAGCTGGTTGCGCAGGAAGTTGCGCTCGAATTCGGTCTTTTCCCGAATCTTGTCTTCCAGCTCTTTTTCATACTTCTGCAGTTGGACATCGGAGAAATCCTGCGAGGAGCGAATCGAGGAGAGCTCCTGCTTGAGTTTCTCGGCGATGAAGATTTCGCTGAGCGCGTTGGCCATGTCGCGCGCCTGGGCGGGGCTGGGGGATTCGGCCGTGATCTGAATCTGGTCGCCGCCCGCGTAATTGACGCCGATCTTCTGCTGGAGTTTCCCCTGCAGGATGAACATCTTGGCCTGATCCACCGTCATGCCGGTGGCCGGGTTGGCCGCTCGCTGCGCCGCCCGCGCCAGCTCCGGATCCTCGTCCATCTTCAATCTGGTGGCCATCTGTGAGATATAGTACGAGGAAGTCAGCTCGTTGTAGTAGCCGCGGAGCTCTTCCCTCCGCTGTTCCGAGGTCTGTTGCGCCCGCCCGATCCCCAGTAGTCCCTGCAGCTCTGACGAGAGTTTGACATCCTTGTTGAGCTGGACGATCGTGAACGCCTGGAATTCCGGCGTAATGAAGAATGAGCCGCTGATGATGATCGCGCTGACGATCACCCAAGGGAGGAGGATGATCCATTTGCGTTTCCGCAGGATCGGCAACAGATCCCGCAGATCATTGATTTTCAAATTCCCGTTAATAGCCACAACTCCTGTGTCAGTGGTGAGCTGGCCCGGACCGGTCCATGTTGACCGGCTACCGGTTTCGAAAGTAGCCAATCGGCCGCTCGGGCACAAGCCCTAAAACAATCTGCTGTCGCCACTTATACACCTGTTATCGGATGGGGCCGACGGTTCCTTACTATTGCCCCCCAACGAAAAACCCGCCCCCGGTGACGGCCGGGGGCGGGTGAGGGCACAAACAGGGGGCTGGGCCCCGCGGCGATTTACCGCAGGACGATCAATTGCCCCTTGATATCCGAGTCTTCGATATACCACAGGTAAACGCCGGAGGAGACGGTATGGCCGGATTCGTTTCGGCCGTCCCAGGGGATGTCCTCGCCGCTGTTGTCGGTCCAGCGTTTCACCACCTCACCGGAGATGGAGATGATGATCAGGCTGGAGCCAGTCGGAATTCCGGTGAACACCACCTGATCCTCCTGGTCCATCTTGAACGGGTTCGGATAGGCGTGGGTCTGCGGCGTAACGGTTATGGCGTACACGGTCGAGAAGACGAGGCTGTCCAGCGACACCTGCCAGTAATAGGTCCGGTTCGCCTCCAGCGGGAACGGCACCTTCCAACTGGTGGCATCCCCGTCCTCCTGGGGCACGGCTGGCGAGGTGGCGACGATGTCGAACATGTTGGTGTCGTTGGCGACCGAGAAGTAATAGAAGTGGTCGGCGGCCGATTTGCCCGCCACCAGTTTCACGTAACCGCTGGTCGTGGGGATGGAATCGGTGAGATTCTCCACCCGCAGGATCGGCTGGGAGACGTTGAAGGCGGACGGCGACTGCGTCACCAGATCGCTGCTCGTATCAACCGGTGTCGTATGTTCGGCGCCGTACACCTGGACCTCGGTCAGGGCCAGACGGGCCGGGTGATCCGCCGAACCCATGTTGTCCGGCTGGTAGATGCGGAGCCGGGAGGTACGCAGGGTATCCGGGAAACCGGTCACGGTGGCGTGGTCGATCTCGGGACTGATGAGGGTGGCGGCATCCTGGAACGCGGAGCCGTTCCACATCTGGATGCTGTACTGCTGCGAGGTCAGCCAGGTTTCGCCCAGCGTATCGCAGGCCCAGTACACGATCACTTCGGAGACGAGTGAATCGGCGCCCAGGTCGATCTCCACCCACTGCGGCTGGTGCTTGTTGTCATCGGAGATCCAGATCTCGGAGGTGGCGCCGCAGGTGTCGATGATGTCATCGACCACGACCGCGGGGGACGAACTGCTGCCGTCGGCACGCGAGGTGGCCGCCTTGCCGACCGCGAGGTTTTTCGAGGTCATGGTCGGTGTGGTGAAGAAGCGGTCCTGTCCGATCGTCCGCGTTCCGCTCGGATCGGCGCTCACGGCCCGGAACTTGTAGGTGGTTTTCGGGCTCAGGCCGCGCAGGTATATGGCGTGGTCGACGGCGTACGAGCGATCCTCGGGGGTGACTTTCTTATACCGTCCGCGGGCGCCGTACTGCACCTGGGAGGTGGCGGGGGCAGAGGTGTGCCACACGATCAGCGCCGAGCTGTCGGTGACAAACCAGGCCTCGTCATTGGTGATCGTGACGCCGCTACCGGTGGCGAGACTGGTGACGAACGAGGTGTCGTCGCTGTACCGGGTGCCGTCGCCCGGGTCGCTCAGCAGGCGCAGGTGATAGGTGGTGGCCGCGCTCAGCCCGGTGATGACGACCGTGTGGTTCAGCACTTTGTTGGCATCGCGGGTCGAGGCGAATCCGTAGGCGGTGGTTGTTCCCCACTCGACCTGGGAGGTGGCCAGCAGGTTGGTGGTCCACGAGATCACGGCCGAGCTGGCCGAGATATCGGTGATAGCGATGTTGGAATGCACGAGGGTCGGCGTCAGCGGAATGGTGTCGTAGATCGGCGCCGAAACCTGGTTGCCGACCTTTACCCAGCCGCCGATGATGAGCGTATCCGGTTCGTTGATCAGGCGGTTGATCATGAAGGCCTGGCTGGCTCCGGCAACATATCGCCTAGCCCAGCGGTCGGAGGAACTCAGCGTCGGCAGGGCCGAGGTGAAGCTGGCTGCGACAATCACGGAATCCGGCCATGTCTCCGAGCCGGTTCGGTACACGAACCGGAGGCTGTCATTTTCGCCGGAGTAGTCATAATTCACGGAGTCAACCACCACGAATACCAGCGGCTGCGGCGCCGGGAGCGCCACCTGCAGCGTGTCATAGACCGGAGTCGACCAGCTGCCGCCTTCGCGCACCCAGGCGCCAAGGATGAGGGTCGCCGGCTCGGTGACAGCGCGCGTGATGAAGAGTGTGTCGGTGGTGCTCGCCGTGTAGGGGCGGCTCCAGCGATCACCGGCGGTCAGTTGCGGCAGGGTGCCGTTGGTGGTCAGCGCGAATACGGTGGAATCGGGCCAGGTCTGGCCGCCGGAGGTGAAGCGAATCCGCAGACTGTCGATTTCGAGGGCGTAATCGCTGCGGAGTGAATCCAGCGCCAGGGAAACGAGCGGTTCCGGAGCCGGTGAGAAGAGGATAATCGTGTCATAGAGCGGCGTCGAGTAGGCGGAACCATCCTTGGCCCAGCCGCCGACGATAATGGTGTCCGATTCGGTGATCGACCGCAGCAAGATAACGGTGTCGGTGATACTGCTCACGTACGGAACCGCCAGCCGGTCCGAACCATTGACGCCCGGGAGCTGGCCGTCATTGCTGAGCACCAGGATGACCGAGTCGGGCGTGGTCTGGGCGCCGGTTTGCCAGCGGAAGCGGAGACTGTCGTTTTCCCCGGCAAAGTCGGACCGCAGGGAGTCCGCGGCCAGCAGGGCCAACGGCTCCGGCGCGGTCGCCTGCGGCACCACGTAGATGATGGTGTCAAAGCGACCGGTTGAGGTCCCGGCAGCATCTTTGACCCAGGCGCCAATGATGATCGTATCCGGCTCGGTGAACGCCCGGATCGCGAACGTCGTGTCGGTCCGGCTGCCGACATAAGCCCGCGCCCAGCGATCGGCGGAACTGGTGGTCGGCAGGGTCCCGTTGGTCGTCAGAGCCAGGATCACCGTGTCCGGGAAAATTTGCGCGCTGGTCGTATAGCGAATGCGCAGGGAGTCATTTTCCGCCGAGAAGTCGTTTCTGAGCGAATCGGCCGCGAGCGTTGCCAGCGGGCTGGTGGCCGGCTGGGTAATGATCAGCGTGTCATACCGTCCGCTCGAATAGATTGTGGCATCCTTCACCCAGACGCCGACGATGACGGTATCCGTCTCGGAGATGCCCTTGACGATGTAGACGCTGTCGGTTCGGGAGGCCGTGTAGGCTCTCGCCATGCGGTCCGATGACTGGCTCTGGGTCGGGAGCGTCCCGGTCAGACTGATCGCATAGATGATGGAGTCCGGAAACGTCTGCGAGCCGGTGGTGTAGCGGAGGCGGAGACTGTCGTTTTCCGAAGCAAAGTCGCAACGGATCGAGTCCAGGAACGCCGAGGCCACGGGATTGGTGGTCGGCTGGATCAACATCACCGTGTCGTATCGCGGCGAGGAGTAGCTGCTGCCATCCTTCACCCAGGCGGCTACGATCAGGGTATCCGACTCGGCCACGGCGCGCACCACGAACGAGGTATCGGTTTTCGAGGCGACATAGGCCCGCGCCCAGCGGTCGACGCCGGTGGTGGTCGGCAGGGATCCATTGGTGGTTAGCGCCAGAATCACGGAATCCGGGAAGGTCTGGGCGGTCGTGACGTAGCGTATGCGCAAGCTATCCGCTTCACCGGAGTAGTCCGAGCGGGTGGAGTCGATGATGAGTGAGGTCAGGCCGCTCAGGGAAGGCTGCGCCAGAACGAGCGTGTCGTAGCGGGCTGCCGAATAGGTGCTGCCGTCCTTCACCCAGGCACCCAGGATCAGGGTGTCGGTTTCCGTAATGGTGCGGATCGCGAACGAGGTATCGGTTCGCGAGGGGACGTAGGCGCGCGCCCAGCGATCGGCGGAGCTGGTGGTCGGCAGGGTGCCGTTGGTGGTGAGGGCCAGGATTACGGAATCCGGAAAAGTCTGGGAGGTCGTGACATAGCGAATCCGAAGACTGTCCGATTCGCCGGAAAAGTCGGAGCGCGCGGAATCCAGAGCCAGCGCGCTCAGGGCGCTGGTGGTGGGCAGAGTGAGAATAAGCGTGTCATAGCGCGCGGTCGAATAGGTGGACCCGTCTTTAACCCAGCCACCGATGATCAGCGTGTCGGATTCGGTGATGGTTCGCACGATGGGGATCGTGCCGTTGGTCGAGGCCGTATAGGCGCCCGCCATACGGTCGGCCGAGCTGACGGTCGGCAGTGCCCCGTTGGTGGTGATGGCGAATATCACGGAGTCCGGAAAGGTCTGCGTGCCGGTGCTGTAGCTGATTCGGAGACTGTCGTTTTCGTTCGAGAAGTCGCCTCGAAGCGAGTCCAGGGTCAGCGCGGTCAGCGCCGCAGGGGCCACGACGGGCTGCGTGAGGATGATCGTGTCAAACACGCCGGCCGACATGCCGCTGTCGTTGTCCCGGACCCAGCCGCCCACTACGATAGTATCGGACTCGTTGATGAGTCGGCTGATGAACAGTGTGTCGAGGCGCGAGGCGCCGCGATAGGGGCGCGCCCAACGATCCGAACCCTGCGCGTAGGAGGGCAGGGTATTGGTGACGAGACTGATCGCCACGATCGCGGAGTCGGGCCAGGTCTGCGTGCTGCTGAGAAAGCGAAAGCGCAGGCTGTCGTTTTCACCCGAATAGTCGCACCGCAGCGAGTCGGCCTGAATCCAGTTCAGTCCCTGCGGCGGATTGCCGCCGCCCGGTTGCCAGGCGCCGAAGCGGGTCCAGCGCTTGCCGCCATAGTCAAACACCATCTCTGTATCAGAAGAAGGGCGGCTGAAGTCGTAACCAGCCGCATTCGCAAATTCTGGGTCATAGGTCACGCTGTGCAGATCGTGGAGGACCGCTCCCGCCCAGTTGCCAGAGCGGTACGTCTGCCAGGTCGCCAGCGACATGCTGGTGCCGTTGCGATTGATGTGGTTGGTCGGCAGGTTGAAGTACAGGTTCGAGTCGCTGATGTAATTTGTGTCATTGGAAAACTGGTAGTGCATCTGCGAATAGTCGGCCTGACCGCCACCGTAGAAGATGTTGTACTTGATCCAGTTCGGCTGCTGATCGTAGTCGTCGAAAATCCCGGTCGCGATAGCGGTCTGGCACTGGTAGAAGACATTATTGGCGACGAAGTGCCCGGAACCGTGCTGGGTATTACCGCCCAACGACGTCCATTCAAACCAGATTGCCTTCATATCATTATTAGTCGGATCTCCGATGAAGTAATTGCCGTAGCAGCTATCCTGCTGGTTGTGACCGCAGAGATTCTCGTAGGCCGAAGTGGGCCAGTGCCTGACGGTATTGAACCGAAACGTATTGCCGTACGAGGAGCCCCCGGCCGCCTGATTCTTCCAGTCGACACCGCCGATTCCGACAGCGAGGCAGCTTTCCACGACCATGTGACTCTGCGAGTAAGTTGTAATCAGCTTGCAGCGGTTGGGGTCACGACCCGGCTCGTAGATTTGCGCGCCATAACAGGCCCGGATACGGTTCCACTTGCCGTCGGACGCATAGGTGCAATCGTAGTCGCCGCCACAGTCCGAGCGGCTTTCGATATGCTGACAACCCACGATGCCAGCGTTGGAAGCCTGCTGGGTGTAGATCTTGGTGATCCGACAATGATCGACGAACACGGAGTCCACGCCGCTGGCGCCGAGGTGTACACTGGCGTAGTAGTTCCAGCGGATGTCGAAGCCATAGAACGTTACGTAGTTGGAGTTCTGTAAACCGTCGAAATCGATCGTGCAGCTTGACGACGCCCAGATTGTGTGCGTGGTCGGGTTGGTGTTGTCGGTGCACCAGACGTACACGCGGCTGTTGGAGATGTCGTGGTAGAAGCTGCCCTGCGTCATTGACCCAAGATCGGCGCGACCGATCAGGAGCGTCGTATCCTGACCGCCGGTGTAGCCGCGGTCGGTCGGCCAGAAACGAAACGGCAACAGAGAAGCAGAAGCGTAGTAGATGTTGCCGGAGTAGTTGGTCCAGGTCGTGCCGGGTGCAAGGCGCGTGGCCGAGGTAAGCGTACAGGCTTTGGCGACCAGCAGGCTCTGTTCAAACTGCTCCCGGGTCGGATTCGCAGCCAGGGAGAGCACCCCGGGGTCATACATCCGGTTCGCAGTAGTACCGTCACTAGCGGAGTAGCAGGTGCGGTCGTTGCTGTTGGTGTTGGTCGGCGGACGGAGTTCGCCCAGGTAGGTACCGGGCGCGAAGTACATGGTGTCGCCGCCAACCATAATGCTGTTGACCCAAGCCAAAGCGGTCTGGCCCGACGGCGGGCCGGCGTTGGCCCAACTCGAGCCATCACGGGTCCCGGTACCGGTCACTTTGACGTACCGTGTCGTTCCTTCGGCTATATTGGCCAGCAACAGAATCGCCAAAAGGCAAGTAAGCAGACATGTTCTCACAGTGGGCCTCATTAAATAGCAAGTCGTTCATATGTATACAGACTTTATCGGCATTCAGACATCTAAAAAACGTGCCGAATCGACGCAATGTCGTGACCGTCGTAACTTGTTGGAAGACAGCGATTTTTTTGGAAGGAGAGGACGGGCGGCGGCGATGGAGGTGGTCAAATTCTGCCTAGTGTTCGGTTCGTGACCAGTTTGACAGGCCGCGGAAAAGTGGCATAGTGGTGCGGATTTTTCAAGGCAAGGCGGTCGATCTGCTTTCTGCTGTGTGAGCGGCGGAGTAATGTTATGACTTCCTGCCCTGGTATTCAGTCACGAGGTAGCGGAATTTTCCGCTGGGATCGGCCGGGATTTGATCAACAATCTGAAAACTGACGGTCATGTTGGGACCGAGATAGTCGCGCCAGTTTCGTCTGATTTCTTCGAGGTCGAGTTTGGCGAAGTCGGGGCCGCGTTCCAAGAAGACCTCAAGGTGATCCGCACTGCGCTGAAAGACCTTGAATCTGTTGACGCCTTTGGAGAGCGTGTAGTAGAACATGCCGCTGCCGACCATTTTGCCTTCGGGAGTGGTGACCATGTCGGCGATGCGTCCCTCCACGTGGCCGACGACCGGGAGGGCCAGCCCGCAGTCGCAGGGTTCGTCGAGTTTGACGGCCAAATCGGCAATATTGTATCGGACGAAGGGCATGGCGTAGCTGGTCAGCTCCGTGATGACGATTTGGCCGGTTTCGCCGGGTTTGACCGGAGTCTGGGTTTCCGGATGCACGAGTTCCAGAAAGATATTGTGGCCCTGGACGTGCATTTTTCCGCGAGGGCATTCGAAAGCGATGATTCCGCACTCGGTGGTGCCGTACTCATTCACGACGCGGCAGCCGAACGCGGTTTCCAGAATGCGTTTCTGTTCGTCATACAGGACTTCGCCAGTGGCGATGATGACATGCAGACCAAGGGCTGAGGCGTCGAGGCCGAGGGGGTGCAGTTGTTGCACGAGAGCGACCATGTAGGTGGGGAAACCGTACATGAAGCGGGGCCGGAAGCGAAGCGCCTTACGGTAGAAGGCGCGGCAGGAAGTCTCGGAGACATCGAAAGAACTCAGGCGGATTCGGTTGAGGAGCATATCGCGAGTCAGTACGGACAGACGACGCTTGAGGTCGAGCGGGAGCGCCCAGACGCGGCATTGGGGGTCACCGATGGCAAGGCCGTGCCAGCCATAGCAATCGTGCATAACGGCATTCATAAACGCCAGGGCATCACGATCCTTGACGAAGTGCAAGGGAACGCCGGTAGATCCTGACGTGTGTCGGTGGGAGACACGTTGGCGCTCGGTGGACATCATGGCGGCGGAGTGAGTGCGGATGTCGGCTTTGGATACGAGCGGCAGGCGCGCGAGGTCTTCCGGGGCTTTGAGGTCGGCGAACGAGATGCCGGCCTGGTTCCAGCGATCGCGATAGTAAGGGGAGTGTGCGTGTACGTACATCAGGAGCTTCTGCAGACGCCGCCATTGATCTGCCTTCATCTGGTCCGGCGTCAGAGCGTTGAAAGCGCGGACCTGGCGCAGGTACGGCCTGAGGCGTTCACCGCGCATGGCGAGAATCGGGTAATAGAGGAGATTTCTGGCGATCCAGGAGTGCATAGCTTCAACCTTCCGGCGGTTTGGGAGTAAGCGTTCGATCGATGAAGATGCGGTGCCAGAGTTCGAGATTGATCAGGCTCCAGAGGATTTCCGCGTGATTGCGGGTTCCGGCAAGGTGTTCCTTCACCAGTGCCTGTACCTTGTCGGCGCGAATGCTCCCCCGCGTCGCATAACCGGGCTCGAAGAACATCTCGAGATAGCGACCGAGCCCCTGCTTCTGCCGGAGCCAGAGGTCGACCGGAACGCCGAAACCAATTTTCTGTCGGTAGATGGCTTCGTGCGGGATATACTGTTCGGCCAGAAGCTTGACAATGTGTTTGGTGCGCGAGCCGTTGAGTTTGACATTGAGGGGAAGTTGCATGGCCCACTCGACGAGGCGGTGATCGAGGAAGGGGACTCTTCCTTCGAGGCTGACGGCCATGGTCATGCGGTCGAGCGCATAAAGCGCCGAGGGGACGTACGTCTTGAGGTCCAGATACATGGTACGTGCAGTCAGGTTCTCCGCCGAGAGCGATGAGGGACGCAACAGGGAGCGGCGGTAGTCCAGGCGATCACCTCGGGTAGGCGCGGTCAGCAGGGAGTTGACCAGTTCCGGGGAACTGTACATGGCGTTGTACAGGCCGACGTCATCGAGGGACTTCTTCAGGAAGTATCCCATTTTCTTGGTTTTACGATCGGGCACCAATTGAACCGCCGATCCCATGAGTCGTCGAATGGCGCCGGGGATCATGGCTGCGGAACTGACGTTACGGGGGATACGGAACCGGGGATATCCGCCGAAGGATTCGTCGGAGCCGTCACCTGACAGCACGACGGTGACGTACTCACGTGTGAGTTTGGACAGGAAATAGCGGAGCGGCGTGGACGGGTGATACAGGGGCTCGTCGTGATGCCAGATGAGCCACGGCAGGGAATCGGCATAGGCCTGTTCGTCGATGCGGAGCACGTGGTGGTTGGTGCGATAGCGCCGAGCAACCATCTCGGCGTAGCGGGTTTCGTCCCACTCCTTTTCGTGGTAGCCGATGGAGAAAGTGTTGAACTCGGCGTTGTGCTGACTGGTGGCGAAGGCGGTGATGAGGCCGGAATCGACGCCGCCGCTGCAGAACGCCCCGAGCGGCACGTCGGACATGAGGCGGAGCTTCACCGAGTCGCAGAGGCGGGCCTCGAGCTGTTCCATCGCGGTGGCCGTGTCAGCCGGCTCATACTGGTCGGGGGGATACAGGTCCCAGAACTTCTCCACGCGGATGGTGTCGTTTTCGCAAATGAGCAAGTGTCCCGGGAGGAGTTTGGTGACTCCCTTGAAGACCGAGTCCTCGCCGGCCGTATACCGAAAAACGAGCTGCTCTTCGAAGGCGCCGAGGTCGGGCTGGGCCTCGACGGCCGGGTTTTCCAGCAGCGCCTTGATCTCGGAACCGAACGTCAGGGTTCCGTTCTTCATGGCGTAGTGGATGGTCTTGATTCCCAGGCGGTCGCGGGCAATGACCAGTCGGCGGCGCGGACCATCCCAGACGGCCAGACCGAACATGCCGTTCATGCGGGAGAAGCCGGCGACTCCTTCTTCTTCGTACAAATGGACGATGGTTTCGGTATCCGACTTGGTTCGGTACTGATGGCCTTTGGCGATCAGTTCTTGGCGAATTTCGGCGTGATTGTAGATTTCGCCGTTGAAGACGACCCAGACATCGCCGGTTTCGTTGGACATCGGCTGATGTCCTCCGGCGAGATCGACGATGCTCAGTCGGCGGAAGCCGAGGCCGACAGGACCATCGAAGTGGTACCCCTCGTCGTCGGGCCCGCGATGCCGGAGCGAGGTGGTCATCCGGCGGAGGACGGTCTGGTCAACCGGCTCCGAGCTCTGGTAGTGAAGTATACCGCAAATGCCACACATGCGACGTGAAGTCTCCTTCCGGTTCGAAATTAGTCCTGCCCGACACGCGAGCGGGTTGTTTGCACGATCTGCGTATAGCAGGCCCGAAGCGCGGAGCCGATGATTTGCCAGGCGTAGGTACGCACGACGAAGCGACGCGCGCTGGCCTGAAGCTGCTCCCGCAACTGGTTATCGCTCAAGAGGCGGGCGGCCTCGCGGGCGAACTGCTCGGCGGTATCGCCGATGAGAATGTCATCACCGACCGAGGCGCCGATTCCCTCGGCGCCGATAGTCGTGGAAACGACGGCTTTGCCGTTGGCGAACGCATCCAGGATTTTCAGTCTGGTGCCGCCGCCGACCCTGATGGGGACGATAAAGGCAGCGGCCGCGGCCACCGGGTCCCGTACATCGTCGACATAACCCATCACCTGTATGGCGGGATCGCCAGCCGCCAGAGCCGTGACGCGGGGTGGCGGGTTTTTCCCGATGATCATCACCCGGGCATCGGGGACATGATTCTTCACCAACGGAAAGATCTCCTCAAGAAACCAGACGACCGCATCGCGGTTGGGATACCAGTTCATGCCACCGACCCAGATGAGGGTGCGCGTCTGCTCGACCGCGCGCGGGTGGAAGTATTCGATGTCGGTTCCGTTGGGAATGACTTGCGTGCGAACGTCGTGGCAGAATCCGCTGAGTTCCCGGCCATCCAGCTCGGAAACGGTTAGGTTCGCGGCGTACTGCGGCGCGAATCGTTTTTCGTACCATCGAAGCTTATAACCTTGAAAGAGGATGTAGAGTTTCACCAAGGGATTGCGTTCATTCCGGCCGCGTCGGATCATCAGGGAGGACTCCACGTTGTGGTGATTGAGCACGGCCGGGACGCCGTTGAAGTACCTGATGTATCCGGCCAGGGCGATGGTATCGACATGAATCAAGTCGAAGCCGCCATCACGAACCATAGTGCGCAAAGTGTTCACCATGTCGCGGGTGCGAAAGCGCCAGACCGAGTAGGGAGTCAGCGAAAAGAGATTAGCCAGGAGCATGAGGTACCAGCGCCATCGAGAATAGTCGGTAGGGATCGGCAGAATGGTGGCGCTTCGGAACATCTTCCGGCAGGCATCAGCGGCCTCGGCCTGTTTCTTCTCGGAATCGAGGATATTTCGCTGTGTAAAACTCAGGAGGTGAACCTCATTGTCGATCGTTGCCTGTCGAAAGAGATGGTAGTTGCGTTGTAGCGAACCGCCGTGGGGCGGATAAGGCAGGAAGTGTGATAGGATCAGTATTTTCATATCCGCTCCAGTACCTCTTGATAAACGGTCAATAAGCGCTCGCGCTGTCGGTCGGCGGAAAACTCCTGAGCGATTCGCCGGCGCGCCGCCTCTCCCATACGCTGACGCTCCGCCGGATCTTCCAGAAGCCCCAGGCACGCTTCGGCCATGGCCGGTGCATTTCCGGGCGGTGTCAGCGCGCCCGATTGGCCCGGCTCGATCACTTCCCCTATGCCCCCGACCGCCGTACAGACACAGGCCTTGCCGAGGGTCATCCCCTCCAGGAGCACGACGGGAATCCCTTCATGATGCGAAGTCATGACGAAGAGATCAAGCGCATTCAGCACATCCCAGACATCATGGCGAAAGCCGAGGAACTTGACGGCTTCGCCCAATCCGAGGTCGCGGGCGAGGGTTTCGTAGCGGCCTTTCTCGGGGCCATCGCCGGCAAGCACAAAAACCACCTGCGGGTTCCGTTTCCGGATCAGCCGCACGGACTCGAGGAACAGCTCGTAGTTTTTCACCGGGGCCATGCGGCCGACGGTGCCGACGACCAGGTAGTCGGGGCTAATCCCCCACTCGCGGCGGACCAATTCGGCCGTACGGGAGGGACCGACTTTGGCCATGTCCACCGCATTGTGCACGGTAGTGAGTTTCCTGGCGTCGTAGCGCCGACGGAATTCGTGCTCGATGTCGAAGGAAACCGGCAGAATGCGGTCAAACGAGCGGCGGGTCACGAACCGGTTCAGGCGGTTGTACAGGCCGATCTTGAGCCCCTGGACACCGGCGAACAGCTCGGTGGTGCCGTGAACGGTCTGGACGAGTCTCTTCGGCGACCCTTTCCCTTTCACCATGGCGGCGAGGATGTTCTCTTTGTAGCGATGGGAATGGAGGATATCCACGGGGTGTTCGGTCAATTCGCGGCCGACGGCGCGATAGAGTCCGAAGAAGCCATGTTGACGTTCGTCGATCACCGTCACGCGGATGCCGGCTTCTTTCAGCAAGTCGGCCAGTTTCCCGTGATTGAGGATAATCGCCGACAACTCCAGAACGTTCGCCCGGGCGAGCGAGCCGATCATGGTGTACGCCTGTACCTCCGCTCCGGCCCAAAGGTCCCCCGAAATCAGGTGGGCGACCCTTATCGTTTCGTTGCGTCCCATACGACGTATTTCTGGCCGGTCAGAAATTTCCACCAGGCCACCAGAATCGATAGATTCACCATGACGAAAAACAGCGGGATTTTGAACAGACTGGCCTGTTGCAACGGTCGCACCACGTAGGCGGCCAGGGCCACCAGATACAGGGCTGCCTGCAGGGCGAGCGTGAGTTGATAGAACAGCCCGGCCTGCAGGAGCAGGCAGTTGGCGGCGAGCAGCCCCACCATGGCGAACGGCACCAGCCAGCGACACAGTTTATGGCTGAACATCTGGACGGCATAGGCGCCGTACTTGAAGATATTCAGGATCTCCTTGAATTCGAACAGCACTTCCAGCCCATGCACGACCGTCCGGACTTTGCGCATGAACTCCTTTTCCGGATTGGCGAGCACCCGGTAGTAGCCGATCGCGTCGTGGTCGACCACGGCGCGCAGGCCGTGCATGCGCGTGATGATCGGCATGTAGAAGTCACTCGACATGTCGCCGATCCAGCGGTCGCACAGGTATTTTCGCACCGAGAAGAAGCAGCCGCTCGCCCCGACCAGTGACCCGACTTTGTTTTCCAGCGAGCGCAGTTTCATCTCGTACTTCACGTAGGCCCCCTCGCCCGCCGAGCCATCGGGTGACTCCTCGACTTTGTCCTCACCCGAAACGCACCCGATCGTCGGATCGGCGTAGGAGCGGACGATTTTGGCGATGGCGTCCTCTTTGAGAAAGGTGGTGGCATCGGTCAACACCACCAGCTCATGGGCGGCCATCTGGATGCCCTTCCCCTGACCGAAATGCTTGCCGTGCCGTTCGGCGATCCGGAGCAACTGGACGCCGCGATCGAAATAGGTCCGGACGATCTCCTCGGTCCGGTCGGCGGAGGCATCGGAGACGACGATGATTTCCAGCTTGTCCTTGGGATACTGCAGCGCCAGTGTGTTGTCCAGTTTGGCGGCGATCCGCTTCTCTTCATTGTAAGCGGTAATAATGATACTGATGGGCGGAAACCAGTCCTGTTTTTGGACCTTTTTGACATGAATCAGCGAGACCAGCCACAGGGCGAGCGGATACCCGATATATGACCAGAGAACGACGGCGACACATGTCCAGAAGGCAATCAGGGAGATCAGGCCGGCCACTGCGTGAATTTTCCTTTCCGATGGAGCAGTTGCAGGAACAGCCGCTCATACTGGGAGACCATCTGGTCGAGACTGTAGTCCCGCCCGACCTTTTCGCGCGCGGCGCGGCCGTAGGCGGCCTGCTTGTCATCATTTTCCAGAATCGCGAGCATCGCCGCGGCCAGGCCCTCGGCATCTCCGACCCGAACCAGCACGCCGCTTTTTCCGTCCTCGACGATCGCCGGGTTCCCACCGACGTTGGTCACCACGGCCGGCAGCCCCGAAGCCATCGCCTCAAGAAGCGAGACCGAGGTTCCCTCCGAAATCGAGGGGAGTGCGAACAGGTCGAACAGATTCAGGAGATCGGGGATATCGGATCGTTTGCCGGCGAACCGCACGGCGTCGGCGAGCCCCAGTTCGCGGGCCTGAGACTCGAGCGTATCCTGCAATGATCCGCCCCCCACCAGCATCAGGATACTCCCCGGCAATTTCTGCCGAACCAGAGCGAACGCTTTGATGAGGGTGGCCTGGTCCTTGATTTTCTCGAGGCGGCCGACGGTGCCGACCACTTTGGACTCGGGCGAGATGTTGAACTGGTTCAGCAGCGTTTCCGGTTTGGGGCGGGGCGAGAAGGATTCCATATTCACGCCGTTGAGGATCATTTCCATTTTGCGGCGCGGGAATTTGACCTTGTTGATCAGGGAATCATGCAGCTCGCCGGAGACCGCCACGGCGCGATCGCAAAAGCGCGCGGTCAGGCTGTCTTCAATCATCCGCTGAGTGGGCTCGTCATTCGGTCGGCCGTGATCCGTATACACGACCACGGGGACGCGGGCCAGCCGCGCCGCCAGGGTCGCCTCGAAAAAGGTCCCGGAGTGCGTGTTGACGATGTGGATATGATTGTCGCGGAAGTACCGGACCAGCCGCAGCGGATCGCGAAAATCGAAGCGGCCGCGGTTCTTCTCCAGCAGCCAGACCTTGATCCCCGCTTCCTGGAGAACCTCGGCGAAGGGGCCCAGTTTGTTGAAACAGCAGACCTCGACGCTGAAGCGGGTTTTGTCGATCCGGAGAGTCAGCTCGGTGACAATCCGTTCGAGCCCGGCAAAGCCGAGGTTAAGGACCGTATGCAGCAGATGGATGCGTTCGCTTGACATGATTGGTGCCCGTTCTACGACCTCACGCCGGGTGGTTTGCGCTGGTCTGCCCCGGCATGGGAAGTTGTTTGATCGGTTTGGCCGGATTTCCGGCGACCAGCGTGTACGGCGGAACATCCTTGGTCACCACCGCCCCGGCGGCCACCATCGCCCCTTTGCCGATCCTGACGCCCTTGAGAATGATGGCGCGGAACCCGATCCAAACGGCGTCTTCGATAATCACCGAGCGCGGGTCGGTATCGGTGGCGCCGGAGGTATGATCGAGCGAGTGGTAGTTGTGCTCGACGATGACGACATCCCACGAAATCCCGCAGTTGGAGCCGATTTTCACTTCGCGGCCGCAATGGATTTCGGTGCGGTCCCCGATATTGGTGTTGGCGCCGATCTCCAGCACGGCCGGGACGCCATCGAGGACCGAGGTCGCCACCAGCTTGACCCCCGGCCACAGCGTGCAGTTCGGTCCGACTTTGATCACGCCGTCTTTTTTGGAGACGATGATCTTCCCGATCGCCTTGATGGGGCCGTGGATTTCCATCTGGGACCGAAGGTACCAGCCCCGGAAATACCCGACGACCTTGCGGCGAATGTCCTTGAATCTGAGTTGGCGCAAGCGCGCCAGACGAGATAGCTTCTTTCCTGCCATGGAAATCGTTCCTTAATCCGGTTGGTCTTGCTACCTAATATCGGACAAATCCGGGATTTTGGTAGCCACCGATTCGAGCTGGCCCATCCGTAGGTCGCGGCGCAATGGTAGCGGCCAAAACCCCTTCGGGCAAGCCAAAATTGCACCCGGTTGACTTATGGGCTTCCGCGGACTATTTTGCCGGCTGTCGAACCGGGCGGAAACCGCCGATACACACAAAGAGTTACAGCGTCTATGAACAAACTGGGCAAGAAATTAAAGCTGCACCATATCGGGATTGTCGCCCGCGATGAAGCGCAGATCGAGCAGTTCAAGGAGATCCTGGGGCTGACCGAAGAAGCGCGGGAGACGATCGAGAAATACCACGTGACCAACGTGTTTCTCACCTGCGCCGGCGGCAGCAAGCTCCACTTCATGATCCCCCACAAGGGGATGCTGAAGAATTTCAACCAGGGGAAGGGGGGCTTCCACCATATCGCGTTCTGCGCCAAGGACATCGACGCCGCCCAGAAGGAACTGGAGGATAAGGGGATCCGCTTTATCGCCGGCGAGAAGCAAAAAGGGATCGGCCAGTTCCAGTTCAATTTCGCACTCCCCAATATCGCCGGACTCAACGTGGAACTGATCCACGACCCGGATATGGACTGGTCCGACACCGAATAGCGTGACCCCGTGAGGAATGACAATGTCGCCTAATGATCAGAAACTCCGCCGTTTGCTTGAAGATATTCTGCTGATCGATGATGATCAGTATCGCGATGAGTTCGGTCCCGACGAGATCGAGACCTGGGACAGCCTGGCCATGATCAATATCGCCGCCGCAGTCGAAAAGGAGTTCGGCTACGCCATGACTCCCGAGGAGATGGTGTCGCTGGGTTCGATCGGCGATATCAAGCAGATCCTGAGCGGACAGGGCGTTGCATTTTCATGAAGTCGATTGCCGAAAACTTCCTGGCCACCGTGCAGCGTCGGCCGGACAAGACGTTTCTGGTCGACACCGACAACACGCCGTACACGTTCGCCCAAATCCTGGGGAAGGCGCGGCGGTTTGCCACGCTTCTGGATCAGAACGGGGTGAAGGCCGGGGATCGAGTGATCCTGACGTTTCCCAATTCGGTCAAGTATCTGAGTTCGTATCTGGGGACGCTGCTGCGCGGTTGCACGGCGCTGTTGGTGGACCCGCGCTCGCGGCCATCGCACCTGGAGTATGTGCGGACCAACTGCGACGCGAAAGCCTGGATCAGCCATAAACATCGGCCGGAGTACGACCCGATTCCGCAGCAGATCCTGTTTCCGAAAGATTTCGAGAGTCTGCCGGAGTACGCCGAATCCAAACTGTGTGCCGAGCAAAACGACCTGGCGCTGATCATGTACACAAGCGGCGCGACAGGGGTCCCCAAGGGGGTCTGCCTGACGCACGACAACCTGCAGCACACGATTCGCTCGATCACGAATTGGGCGAGTATCGAGGAGTCCGACCGGGAGCTGACGACGCTCTCGCTGACCCACCTGTTCGGGCTGGCGCACTGCCATATCTACTGGACACATGGCGGGACGGTGTTTCTGGAGGAGAAGCTGCAGGATATCCCGCGCCTGATGCAGAAGATCACGGAAAACGAGATCACGAGTTTTCCCGGCACGCCGGGCGGATTCAAGATGATTATCGATCAGTTCGCTGACACGTTCGCCCAGCATGCGGGGCGGCTGAAGTATATCATTGTGAACTCGGCGCCGATGGCGGAAGAGTACATCAAAAAGATGCTCGACCTGTTGCCGAACACGAAGTTTTACATGTACTACGGTCTCACCGAGGCAAGCCGATCCAGCTATATCTGCTACAACGACAACCGGACCAAATTGAAAACGGTAGGGCGTCCGACGCCGGGCTCGGAAGTGATCGTCGGGACGCCGGGGCATCCGCTCCGCAACGAAGTGGGTGAGGTGCTGATTCGCGGCCCGCATCTGACCAAGGGGTACTGGGGGATCGATTCGACGGATTACTATATCGAGGGGTGGTTCCGGACCGGGGATCTGGGGATCATGGATGCCGATGGCTTCCTGACGTGGGAGGGGCGGCTGAAAGAGCAGATCAATATCGATGGCTTGAAGCTGACGCCGATGGAAGTGGAGTCGGTGCTGATGGATCATCCGAAGGTGAAAGACTGCGCGGTGGTGGGGGCGCCCGATGAAATGACCGGCGAGGTGGTGGTGGGGTTCGTCGTGCCGAACGGCGAGCCGAATCGGGAGCTGGAGATCGAACTCCGTCGCCACTGCAAGGACAAGCTCGAGATTTACAAGATCCCCAAGAAGATTGTCTTCATCGACGAAATTCCCCGGACCGATACCGGCAAGACCAAGCGCATGTCACTTCGGGAGCGGCTGCTCTCGTGAAGAAGGCCGACGTTGTTGTCCGCGCCGCGACGCCGGATGACTACCCGGCGATAGCCGCTGTTCTCGACCACACTTTTGGCTCCCGTCCGTACGACCAACGTCTCAAGCTCTGGCGCTGGCGGTTCGAGAACAACCCGGTGCGAATGCCGGAGATTCCCGGGTTCTTGATCGCCGAGCTCGAGGGAAAGATTGTCGGCGTGCACGGCCTCGCGGCAATGCGGGTCAAGCTGGGGGACCAGGTACTGGTGGCCTCGTGCTCCTGCGATCTGGCGGTGGACCACTCGGCGCGCTCGGCGGGGATGAAGATCAAGCTCAAAGCGCTCTCCAAAGAACTCTCCGCGATGCACTTGTCCACCTCGGCGAACGAACCGGCCAACAAGATCACCATGGCATTGGGGGGAAAAGAGATACCGGCGGGGCGGCGCAAGCTGCTCAAACCGCTCAAAGTGAGCGGGCTGCTGACACGCTCGCTGCGCGCGAAAGCCGGTGCATTCGGCGCGGGGGTCGGGACAATTCTCGGGGCGCGGGCGGATTGGCCGCTGGCGCTGGCGCGCGCGTTTACGCACTTCCCCAGTCTGCCGCACACTGATATCAGAACGCTGACGCGGTTCGATGTCGGGTTCGACCGGTTCTGGCAGGCGATATCATCGCAGCACAAGATCATGGTGGTGCGGGACGCCGCCTATTTGAACTGGCGGTATGCGGAGTATCCGTTTGATGGGATCAAGTCGTTCGGGCTGTACCGCGGCGAGGAGTTGCTCGGCTACGCGGTGATGCACCGTTCGACCGATGAGGACAAGCTGCCGTTCGTGTCGCTCTTGGAGCTGTATGTGCTGCCAGAGGCGGCCACCGGTTACGAGCAGTTGCTGGGACGCGTGGTACAAGAGTCGGTGGCGATTGGCGCGCATTATATCGCGGCGCGCTGCTCGACGCCCGAAGAAGAGGCGATTCTGACCGCGCGCGGATTCCGCCTGCGCGTGATGAGCTTCTCCCCCGCGACGTTCAAGTGCAATATCGAGGTGAAGCCGGAGCTGCTGGCCGATGAGCGCGCCTGGTACCTAACGCTTGGCGACGGCGACGGGTGTTATTACTACGGGTGAGCGGCTCACCAGCGGATGAACCCACCTTAGGCAGGTGGGCTACAGCTGCACGGCAACCAGCACGGCAACCTCTTCGATCTGGTGTAGCCCAGCCGAAGGCTGGGTTCTCTTCGTGGTGCGTTTCTCTTTCCGATCGGCACGGTCAGATCACTTGCGGAAGAACCCACCTTAGGCAGGTGGGCTACA
>AMWB02149151.1_pt1 | contig 58491 bp, 102 predicted proteins | sample 200311 | NCBI WGS metagenome assembly AMWB02 (sample SAMN02737377, study PRJNA173069) | bioreactor metagenome | biome: anode biofilm in microbial fuel cells | place: USA: California | collected 2010-12-16 | reverse complement strand
CCTTTTATTTTCTTTCCTTCAAATCTTATTGCAATATGAGCAGGACTATATTTTTCTATTGTGCAAGGACCATCATCCCATTTTTCTAACATTCCTTTTCCATATCCATCTTCTATTCTTCCAAGAAATAAAGCCTCTTCTTCTGAATGATCATGTGTTCTTACAGCTAAAACTTTTTGACCTGGTTCTGTAGGAACACCTTTTCTGACCGCAAATGACATCCAGTTTTTTGAATTTGGCATTACAAATCTTAGATCAAAATGAAGTCTTGCTTTTTCAGCATCGTGGCGAACAATGATGAATCTTGATTTTATCATTCTCCACCTCCACCACCATCGCCGCCACCAATAATTCCTACACCATCATCATTTCCATCAACAACTATATTTGCATTATCATCTCTTAATTCAAAATCATCATCGGGATTTCTCTTAGCTTTTGGCTTTGCTTTATATCTTGCATTATCAGCATCGTCATATCGACTTCTTATTTTTGAATAATCAGCTCTTATTTTAGATAGAATTTGTTGTGCATCAGCATATTTATTAAAAGGCATTCTATCTGCACTAACATTAAATAAATCAGTTCTTCCTTTATAATCTCCAAGCATATTTCTCATATAAATATCAAAATAATCTGTATCTAAATCATGTCTTACATCATTGAATGGTTCGATTGATGATTCTGGCCCACCTAAAACTTTACTAAATAGTTTTTGGTCAAACGCATCATCATTTTTTGGATCATCATCCCATTCTTTCTCATCTAAATATTTTAAATAAAGCTCTAAAAGCTCCATAATTACATCTCTCCCGAAGGCTCATAGTTGCCAGTTATTGCATCTATTTCTCTGTCAACTTTAACTTCATAATCAGGATTATTTCTATCAAGACCAAGAGCCTTGATCAATTTCAAACATTTAAGTCTTACTAATGGAGTATCAATCTGTAAACATTTTGCAAGAACTGTAAATCTCTCTGGTTCAGAAGACATTTCTCCATCATGGGCAAGAGGATCAGGATCATCCCCATATTTAGGCATATCTTCTTCACACCCACATTCTAATAAATGAAGATATGTATTAACCAAATGTTCATGTTTTACATTTTGATGTGCTTTAACATCTTTGCCTGCTTGTTGTGGTGTCTTGTCTTTTCCACGCCAATATGTTGACCCATGTGCTTTATCTTTTGCACCGGCGCAAAATCCTTCCGGATTTGCAACATGACCTTTCATTTTCTCAACGCACTTATCGAAGAATCCTTCTTTTGTTGCTCCACCTTTGACAAGAGATTTTCCAAATTTCTTTACACTACTATCATGCCAACCTTTAGGTAGATTTTTCCACCCGCCCTTTTCCTGTATTTTTTTCATTGATATATTCCTCTAATGCAAGTCTAGCAAGACAATATGCATCCGCGGTATTGTTATCTTTAAACTCTATATTCCATTTTTTGAATATATGTAAAAGCATTTGTTCTTTTTTAGCAGCACCAGAACCTGTAGTAAATTTCTTTAATGTTCCTGGTGCGATAATTTTGTATTTAACTTTCTTTCTATACAGAAAAATACGAATCAAATAATGTAGAGCGCCCATTTGTAAAACAGCTTGCCCTGTGCTCATAAAAGAAGGACCTTCAATATAAACTCTTTTTAATCTAACAATCTTGGGAATAAATGAAAGTTCATCTATAATATAAGTCATTCTTTTTTCGTCAGGATCATCAGAACTAGTTTTGATCAATTTTTGTTCAAGGATACAACCATCTTGATCTATAACCACAACTCCAGTTCCAGTTAAACTATGATCAATTCCAACGAACATTGCTTCCTTTTTAGGAGAGCATGCTTCTTCGCTCATTTAACACCCCTTTCTTACCCGTGATCTACTGAGACATTGGGTCTGAAGGTTCTATCAAATATTTCTATAAGTTTATCTTTTTCTGTTTGCCCTTCTTCTTTAATATCGCCTTCAATCGGAATATCCCCAAACGGAGTTCTTAGATTTCCTCCGCTATATCTTTTTCTAATTCCACCAATTAAAATCTTAATGTCTGCTAGAGCTAAATCCTTAAAATACTTTTGAATGTCATTTGGAACTCCACTCAAATCTGGAGGTTGTTCTCTTTCATACTCTACTGTTATTGTTCCATATGAAGTATTAATAGGAGAAATTCTAATTATATTAGGGTGTTTGAATTCAAATGTCATATCAAAAGAAGAAAACATCTTCAATTGACCGGCCATTTCAACCTGCAATGCCCATTCTCTTAAATCTCCATGTGAAAGAGGACCTAGTGGTGGATGACCATGTATATACAAATCTCCAGAACTTGTATATATGTCTATTACGTTATATATCTCATAACCTTGTGGATCTGTTAAATAAAATTCATTTCCCACACCAGGAACTTTATTAGCTGCAACTTCAATATTAAGAGTTGTTTTCCAAACTTGAGGAAAATAGTAGGAAAAGGTCTTACGAGTATTATCAGTTATGTAATCTAAAATATCCTGGTCTTGAAGTTCTACAAACATAAAAGGAAAACCAAGATTAGATTTTACATATCTTAATACTTCTGACTGGGTTAACATAGATTATTTCCTCATATGTACAGCAAATCTATAGATGCATCCTCTAAGAAAACTCCTGTCTTTGCTAATGCTACTTTGATAGAATCTGCTGGATATATTTGTTTTTCTTGAAGAATTTTGTCTATTTTATTTCTTCTTTCCATAATTTCTGTAGTTTTAGGACTTTCTAAAAATCTAGATATTAACTCAAATGATACCAACTTTAGATTTTTAGAAACAGTTTTCTTCTCATTTTCTTCATCATAGACTTTCTTTAGTTTTTTGTTCTGAATATTTTCTGGTTTAAATTTAAAAATATTTTCACCTTTTTCTACTTTTTCATAAACTTCAGTCATATTTCCAACTAAAGCAACCAACTCTGGAAACATTTCAATGAATCCAGTTGGACCAACTCCACTAACTCCGGTTACATCATCCCCTGTATCTCCTATAATTGCCATAGCTAAAGGATAATATTCATCTGGAATATTAACTTCTTTTTTAAAGTATAAGTTCATAATTCCAGATTTGATGATTTTCTTATGCTTTGCACTCTTTGAAAAGATATAACAATGAGGTTGAATACATTGCCACATATCATGGTCATTTGAATATATAACATGAGCAATTGATCCATCATTTGTTAGTTTATTTCTACTTAGCATATAGTAAGGAATAAAGTCGGCTTCCATGTGGTTCATACGAATAACATTAACTGTAGGAACCTTATTCAAAGCCGACTCTATCAGTTGATAATTTGCCTGCATTACTGTAAAAAACAAGTCTCTGTCAGCTACATCGAGTCCATACAAATCGTCAATCTTTCTTGAAATCTTATAGGACTTACTTATATTCTGATGATAATAAGATTGTCCCGTCTCAAAAAAGATTGTGAAAGTTGTATTAACTCCCCTCTTAACTGCATACATCTTATGGAACGATAAGAAAGATACAACCGCAGAAAACACAGATGTATCAAAGAAATCGGCTTTCTTTGAATTTTCAACTATGTTTACTATGGCGTGTTCCATATATGCAGTTTGTAGATTATTCTTCAAATCAATAAATATGTTTAAATTTTTGTATTTATTGTAAGAAAGAATTTCATCTAAAATGGCATATGTTGGGTAGTAGCTGAGCAGAGAACTTGGGTGCATTGTTATTCCTCGCTTGAATCTTCCATACTCATGATATTTGAACGGGAGAAGATATTAATATCAATATCCCCCAACTTGGTTTCTAATTTATTTAGAGTAACTGGCTGATTTGAATCCTTAAACATTTGAAATTTGACTGGAGTATCATGTTCAATGCTAAAAGCTGCAGTTGGAAGATTTACGACAGATGATTCAATAGAAACATTAGTATCAATATTCTCAATAATTTTAGCTGATTGATCTTTAGCTTGTGTAGCTGCACAAATAGCCGCCTTTTCTCCATTGAAAATAACCTGAATAGCATGAGTATTGAAGTTTGCTGTTACAACCTTAATACGCTCTGTGATAATTTGATTAAGTTCATTCTCAAGAATAAGATCGTCTTCACTAACATTGAAAATAGTATTAAGTTCATCCTCTGGCATATATTTATTATCCATAAACTCCATAAGAGGAAACAAAAATTTGATTGCTGAATACTGATCGGCTATAACATAATATCCTTCTTCGGATTCTGTTTTCTCTTGAGTTGTAATGGTTACATCCTGATTTGCAAATGACTTAAATAGATCAAGTTTCTTTTTCAAATTAGAAATAGGCACAGAAATATCCGAGATGATAGGATTCAAATCGAATTGGAAAATAGCAGTCTTTGCATCAATACGTTGACGAATAACTCCTTTTTGAATATCAACATCATTACAAATATCTTTTAGAATAGTCAAACATCTTAGAAAATCATTATACTGCTCTGAATTAAGACTTACGGTTTGCATTATGCACTCTCCTTTACGGTGGCTTCTAAAGCCTTCAATTTTCTTATATTAATCTTTTCAAATTTTATAAGTTTCTTAGCGTGCTGATAGACCTGTCTTCTGGTCATATTCTTTGTTGCTTCACCATATACCTGGATAAGTTTTAACAACAAAAATGGGTCTTCCTTATCCAACAATTTTCTTGCCGCTTTCGCTTGTTTTCCGTTCATCATTCTCTCCCATTAATAGTTTTAATAACTACTATATAAATAAATTTGTCTTCTGGAACTTCTGTAGAGGTCAGATAATCAAGACTCACAAATGTCTTCTCGACGTTTGCAACAAAGTCCATAACTCTTTCTGCAACGCTTTTTGCACCACTTTCTTCATTTGTGTTGATTGGGATGGAGTAGATCATCAAAACCGCATCATTATCATTCCATTGTGTTTTGAACATACAAAGGTTGTTATTCATCAATTTATATAATTGATCTTTAGCAGCAGCCTTACAAAACATTCCGTAATAATCAAGGGTTTCTATAGTTCCTTGAAATGGAATCCCATCCTCAATTGTTGAATCAAAAATTTCTTTCATTTTCACTTGAACATACTCTTGCTCTGACATTCTGACCTCCCTAACGTATTACAAACTTTTCTGCAAGTATAGGCATATCATTGAAATCTTTACCCGCTTTATTGTAATAGACATACATTGAATTTATGACATGGTGATTATACTTTTTAATTTTCTCATAATATTCTCTTGATATTCCACGGTCTGAAAGTATAATAACATCCACCTTGAAGATTTGCTCATAAAAAACTATACTGTGGATTAATGAGGCATACTTAGAGGATAGTGCTGACGCATATAATTTTACTTGATCCTTTAATTTTAGAAAATCAAATATTTGTTCCGTGAAAATATCGAATATGCCTTCTGCGAGTATAACTTTCGTTGATTCTTTGTTATTACCTGGAAGTTTGTAATAGTCTAAAAAATTTATATTTTGAAATTTGTATTTAAAAAATCTCATTGAATGGGTATCATCAACATTTCTGAAAATAACCGTAGTTTGATTTTCAGTTAAAAACCCAACAAAATTGTTGTGTAAATATTCTTTTAATCTGAAAAGAGTTTCGTTGATTGGTATATTATTTATTTTTAAGAATTCATCTACGTCATAGATTAATCCTTTAACATTCTTATTATTTTCTTGTGAAAATTTAAGTCTTCTTTTAATAAAATAATCTTTGATTTTAAACTTATCAGAGTCAATTTCAGGAAGAATTAACTTCTTATTCTCTTTTTCTAGATTTTCAAAAATATTTCTTTTACTTCTTGCTTCGTCTAAAAGTTTTACATCTATAAAAGATGATGAATTATCATACCCTTCTATATGTCTTAATAGTTTGCTTAATAAACCACTTTTTTCACAATCAGCATGAAAACAATGAAAAATAGGAGCTTCTAAAGAAATATACATATGATAATGTTCTTTTTGTTTTCCATACTCACACCAAGGACAAGGGATAATAAAATTCTTACTTGAGGTTTTAACTGACCCAAGTCTTTTTTTAAGATAGTCAACAAAACTATCTTGATATATCCCTATCATTATCCCTCCAATAAACTATCAATCCAACTTAGTTTTCCAGTATAAGAACATATACTACAACCTTCCCCATTACATTTGTTGCAATTATATTTGGTTTCCATCTTCATCCCTGTATAACCAATTCCTTTACAATGTGTGCAATAATCTCCAACATTCCATGCTTTAAGGTTAGATTCTATTCCTTGAACTTCTAAACCAGATCCATGACAATGTTCACATGGAAGAATACCACACTCTAAAAAATTATCAGGAAAGGTTTCATGAAACGATTTAATTATAAAATGAAGTTTATTTAATTGATTGCTGTATTCTTGTAATTTAGAAGAGATCATTTTGCGCCTTGTCTTGCTAATTTATAATCCCTCAATGTTTTGATTATATCAAAAACCATAGCAGAAAAATGCATATGAGGAATTAAACAATTTTGATGGTCATTAGCTGCTTTATTAATAACGATTTTTGCTGGTGCAGGAACCTTATCCATATAAAATAATTCAGTATAAATTCCAGAATAATCTATATCTTCACTTGCTAAAATTTCAATAATGTTATTTACATGACTCCCAATCTTCCCAAGATTGTCAGTTGAAATACAAGCAATTATTTCAACAATATTTGAAATAATAGTTTTCTCTTTGGTTACTACTGATTTTTCATCAACCTGTAGAGTTCCTCCCAAAGAATATCTTTGCATTGTATTCACAATTTTTCTAATATCAGGATATAAATTACTAATGATCATATCTAATCTTTTAGTATCAAATTTTATATTTTCTTTAGTAAGAATATCTACACAATAACTTGTAACGAATTCTTTTGGCATTTGTTTAAACTGATAGTGTGTAAATCTGCTTTGAACAGGGTCAGGAATTTTAGAAATATAATTACAAGTCCAAATAAATCGACCATGAGCTACATGATACTTTTCAATGATTCCACGAAACGCATCAAATGAATCATTGGTTAATTTATCTGCTTCATCAATGTATATTACTTTGAATTTGTCTTTTACAGGTGGGTGTTTTAGAAATGTTTCTACTACTTCTGAAACGAAACTGATACCTCTTGTGTTTTTAGCTGATCCGTTTGCCATTAGAAGATTATCAACTTTATTCATTAATACACCTTCTTTTGAACAAACAATTCTTGCTAGGGTAGATTTTCCACCACCAGGAGGACCAGACAATAAAAGATTTGGAATAGAACCAGATTGAAACATTCTCATAAAATCGTTTCTAACATTATCTGGTAATACAACTTCTGATAGTTTCTTTGGTCTATATTTCTCTATCCAAAGAGAGTCTAAAAGTTCACTCATTCATTTACTCCCTTCAACATTCAAAACATTTTTCTGACTGAATAATCTCCGTATAAACTTGGCTTTTTAGAAATTCATTAATAATTTCTCTTCCAAGTCTTTTATGTGCTATCTTTAATGCTTCTTCTCCAGTTACTAATTGGTTCTTCTCAAAAACAAAAGATTCCATTACAGATACCCCTTTTGTTCCCTCAACTTCTGCTAAGATCATCATTCTTTTTGCAACTGTATCTGGTTTAGTTGTTGCTTCAAATGCTACTGCAACTGTTTCATCATCATCATTTACAGCCAAAATCATATCTTCAGTTATAATCATATATTCTTTTGTTTTATCAATAGCATAACCTGAAATAATACCAAAATTGAATTCAAATAACTTTTCCTTATATTTCTCAGATAGGGAACTAGAACTAACTACCATTTAAAACTTACCTCCAAGAAAGAAATTTATATTTTGTTCCTTATCTGAAAAAAAGCAACTAAAAAAGAATTGGGGGCGAACTGCAGCCCCCAATCCATTATTCCTTAACACTTATCTTTATTAAATGACTAGCCATAACTCTGCTGAATTGAAATGGAGTGCAGTTTTCTATTTCACAAAGCATCTTTGTTGCTTTGCATATTTCATAAGAATCAGTTGGTTTGTTTTTGTATTTCCATTTACATATAGGTTGCATTTCAAATCTAAACAAAGCTTCTGCTGGACTCATTATTTCTTATTCTTCTTCTGTTTTTGTTGACCAACACGGACTTTCTCTTTCGGTTCATCAACTAGAACGCTGTAGTGTGTAGCCATAGGACACACCTGACCATTTCTCCACATAACCTTAGGTTTGGCATAAACCCTACATTTTTCTCCACATGAATCAATTTTCTCACATGAAGTCTTTGTAGGTTTTGTTGAATCTAGTCCTTTTATACATTGTTCAAGAATGTTTTCTCTTTCTTCCCTTGAATATGGTTTCATTTTCCCTCACACATTGAAATCACTAACAATCATTAAAGATTCTTTAGCTCTAGTTACTGCTGTGTATAACCATTTTTTATAAAATTCATTATCCCAAAATCTTGCCCTTTGTTCAATGAGAATAACCTTTTGCCATTCTGATCCTTGAGATTTATGAACTGAAATTGCATATCCATAGTCAAAATAATCTATTTGATTAAACCCCATACTTTCTGCAATCTTTTTATATGTCTTATATTTTGAGTCTGGAGCTGTTGAATATTCTATCATAGAATAAGATGCTTCACCAAAAGTACATCCATGAGTAAGACAATCGACTATATCATCTTCCATTTCAACAGTCATTTTAAATATATCCTTATCAACTGGCATCAGCCATAAAACTTTTCCTATTTGCCCATTCATTACTTTTGTAGAATGATTATTTTTTAAACATATAACTTTTTCATTAAGATAAGGTTCTCTCCCCTCATGACCATATCTAGTTCTAACCATTCTATTAAGACCTGCCCTAGCGTTATTAAAACCACAAAGCATAATAACATCATCTTCTGCAAAATCAACATTATTTAATATATCCTGACATTTGCCCATGTAATAAGGGATTTTAAAAACCTTTTCAGAATATATTGTATTCCTTGGAATATGTCCTGTATTTCTAACATCAATAGATAACTGAATTATTGGAGACTCTAGGGCTTGTCTATGAATAGTTTTTAACAAAAAATTGGGTTGAAATGGCGGTTTATAATTTTGATTGTTATCTTCTATAGGAGGAAGCTGACCGTGATCACCAAATGCAATTATTGGAGCCTCAAGCCCTGTTAAATCTTCCCAAAGTTTTTTATTGACCATTGACGCTTCATCTACTATAATCATATCGTATTCATCTGAAAAATTTCCATTATACTTTAAATCCCATCCTACAATTATAAACTTATTTAACTCAGGACTATATCTTGTTTTTGGTCTATACATTAATCCATGAATAGTTCCTACATAGTCTTCTGGAAATACTGCACTCTGTTCATTCAATTTTCTTTTCATTACTGATGCTGCTTTTCCGGTGAAAGCACAAAATGCAACTCTGACTCTTGGGGCAAATGTTTTTATTTCTTTTCTTAAAACTGAGATTAAAAACGTCTTGCCGGTTCCCGCGAATCCTCCAACCTTATCAATAAAGAAAGGATGGAGGAATTCGCGGTTCCAGTTTTGTATTTCATTAACTTTCAACCGAGACATCAGCAATTCTAAAATGGTTTGCTGATCTTCCGTCAACATTACGCTTCTTTTGAATACCTCCTGTAGTAATCCATAACTTTAACAACATATTTTTGAGTTTGTTCAATATCAGGAATTTTATATCCTGCATCAATTACTCTTCTCATTCCAGCGTTATATGCTGCCAGTGCAAGTTCTTTGTTTCCTTTGAAATAAGTTATTAACCATTTCAAGTATCTTGTTCCACCGTCAACATTTTGAATTGGATCAGTTAAATCTTTAACTCCAATCTTTCTTGCTGTGTCTGGCATAATTTGCATAAGACCACGAGCACCCTCAGATGATATTGCCCTGTTTTTACCCTCAGATTCTACTCTAATCACGGCTTTTATGAGATGTGCTTCAACCTTATGTTTCTTTGCTGCTTTCTTGATTACTGGTTCTATGACCTCCATTGGATTAGCTGCTTCATTTATTTTCTTTTTAGCAGCCTTTGGATTAATCGCATGAAGTTCTAGAATGTCCATTGACGCGATTGCAGCGTCAGTTAAAACAATTTCCCCCTTATGGATCTTTTTGTCAAGAGCTATTGCTTGTTGAAGTAAGTCGTTGTATTGTAACGACATATAATCTGCATACTTCAATCTTGCTCTTCTTGATGACTCCATCGCTGCAAATTGATCCTCTATTGAAAACAGTGATGGATTAATGGGGGAAACCCAGATGAAAATTACTACTAAAGATAATAACAGTAGATTTTTCATGATGGATCTCCTCTTAAATTAATTTTTTTAAATCATTTATTTATAGCAGAATGTCTGCATAAAACGGGGATGTGGGGGAGGGTAAATTTAAATTATGTTCCGAAAAAATACTGTGTTCATATATCTCATTTATTAATATATATAGCAAGTTGTTTATTTAATAATTGAGAACAAAAAACAAATTTAAATTTGAAAGGAGTTTTTTATGAACGAAGAACAGAAAGCCCAACAAATGATTCAGAATATGGCAGTTTCAAGACCACCTGATAACTCTTTGAGACCTACATTTGATAAATGTTCTCAATGTGGGTTCTTTCACCCACCTCTACCAGTAGGAACAATATGCCCTCAAGCACCAGTTAAGATTGAAGGTATTTCAGATCAACAAGTAAATCAAATGCTTGCCTCAATGAAGAACATTTTAGTTAGTCAAATCAAGGTACATAAAATTACTGATGGTAACAAATTATTGCAAGAATTAGTAATCCATATTATGAAGTATTTTGACGAAATGAAATCATGAAAGGGAGTTGAATGGATAAAGTAATAAAACTAGATGATTATGATTTCTCTAAATCATCTTTTGAAGAAGAGTCTGAAAAAGACCCTTGGGATTTATTAACTGTAGAAGATATTTTAAATGCATCACCTGAGTCGATAAAATTAACTGAAGTTTCTTCCGCAATACTTAATACTCAATCAATAGTTTCAGAACTTATGAGTATTAATCCAAATCAATTTTTAAATTCCTTGATGTTTACATATGTTAATATCAAAACTAACGAATCTATTAAAGAAAAAGCTAAAAAGTTTAAAATTCATGAAAATTTACTATTTGCTGCTTATTATAAGATATTTTTACCAGCATTGAAAAAGGGTAGTAGAGAAAGTATGTATCAGGCATATAAAGAAGTTTATATAAGAACAGGAATTGGAGATAGTGTTATAAAGTCAATTTCTGCTGCTAAGTCCAACCACAAAAAACATGCCAAGAAAATAATTGATAGTATAAAAGCTCAACTTGACATTCTGAAATGAGCTCCTTATATATAGTTTACATTCTGAAATCGGCTCCTTATATATTACTTAATTATAGGCCTATATGAATTGAAATATGAAGTGTAAAAAGAAATGAAAGTAAGAAATGAGATTTAAAGTAGTAGTTTTGTATTGTTCTTCATCAGCTTCGCAGGCTCCGCTTCTTCATGACTGCTTTGAACTAGCAGAACTAGCAATCCTATAGATACATTCAGATGATTTTTTTAAAGGAAGCAACAAATTATAAATAGAGCATAAATTCAAAGGAGATCGAAAATGTTCAATGAGGAAACTAAATGGTTCAATCAAGTATTGTTGGGCTACAAAGATAAACATTATGGAACTGATGGTTATCTTAGACTTTCATCTGTAACTTCAACCCAAGATTTCAAACTATTCAATCAGACAAATCTAGCTCTAAGTATTACTAATAACATTCAAAAGAATTGTACATTTCAACATCATGATACAATAAAGCTTATAAAATCATTTGAACAGTTTATAGATGGACTTAAAGCAAAACAACCATTTGAAGCAACTATTACTTTAAAAATCAAAGATCAACAGCTTCATTTCATCTTTTTTATAGGGAACAACGAACCATTAGTTAAGATTCAAATAATCTCAAACGAAACTGACATGGTTAGTTGTATTCTTCCTTTCTTTAATAAGTTCGAATCATTTCTCAAAATTTTAAAGCAATATACTGAAAACTATTTGATTTATTCAAATTCCTTTATTCAAACCTCATTAATTACTACAGCGATTGAGTCTATAAATCAAATCCCAATGTTAATCCGTAGTTCATTAGCACAGATTTCATCCGGGATTGTTGCACCAGCTAGTTGTGAATCGGTTGCGCCCGAGGTTGCAGAACAGTCAGCAAAAACCGAGATGACAATTAAAGATCTCGATAAGTTTCTCGGTGAAGGAATGAAAAATATAAAAGTTCCCGAGATTGATGAAAAGACAATTGAAAATAAAATAGAAGCTAAACCTTTAGAAATAAATAGTATTCTTGTAGAAAAAGTATTGAAATGGGATCTTAAAAATTTAGAAAATATGCTAAGTGGATATGTAATGTCTCCATTTCCAATCGAAGAATTTTCTAATAGGATTTTAACTGATTCTAATTTGGACTTTAGTCCTCTTAGTGGTTTAAATGACGATGATCGTAAATCATTATTATATATTTCAAAATTGACACATCAAACATTAGATAAGTTAGCTACAGAAGCAGGGCAAACTATTCCTAATGGATTTAATATCTTAAAGTATAAAACAAAAGAATTTGATGAAAACAATGTAGAGATAGCTTTTGATCTATTATTGCTTGGTGGATATATTAGATGTTTTAGACGAAAGATGGAAGAGAAGTTGAGCGCAAGAACAAGAGAGTCCACAGGGATTAACTTTCATTTGAACTTCAGAACAATCACAGATCCTTTTGTGTTTTCATTTCTTGATAACATAGACAAAAATCAAATTAAGAGTGTAATTTCAAATAGATATAAGTATTTTGAATCTAAGGGGTTGTTTAATCATTATAAAATTCAATTGAGCGATCACAATGCTATTCCAGTTGATGTAACAGATATTGAATGGTATGTATCTGAAATCATTGAGAAAGTAATAAATAAAGGGCCATATATTGATGAAATGCACAAAGCAGAGTATGAAAAAGGAACATTAAAATTACCTCCTAAGAATACTTTAAATCGAGAACAAATTGTAAATGAACTAATTCCTCTCGAAATAGGAGAGAGATTTGGGAAAGAAGTAGATAAAGATACTTTGACAGACAAAGAAGTTATAGAATTATTTGGTAAAAAAGCAAAACCAAAAGTTGATAAAACAGCTACAGATCCAGAAAGAAATAATATTTTAAGACTTGTGAAACAATACGAAAATCAAATTCCAGAAAGATTCCGAGTAGAATTTCTTAAAAAGTTAGAAGATCACGGAAACAAAAACTTTGTAATTGATGATTCATATCCTTATCAAGAGTTTGGTGAAGATGTTATAAAGCTCCTACATTTGTGGAAGCCAGAGAGTGATGAAAAATTAGCAAAGAATTTTAAGTATTTATCAGTTCAATTTGCTGAAATGATTCATACCAAAGACACAATTCTTTCTTTGGGAGAAACTAAAACAACAGGTTCTTTTGATGTGAACTGGTAGGGAGGATATGGCTACTAAAACTATATTAGCTCAAATTAAAGGACAAAGTTTTCCAATGACATATGATGAAGCAGATGAGGAATTTATAAAAGAGTTTTGTGGTTGTGTCATAATAAATAACATCTTAGTAGAGAAATCAAACAAAAAGAAAAAAGGAAGTCGAAATGTCTCTAAAACTAGGGAGTCGGTTCAATAGAAATTATACACTTAGAATTCCATTTATGGATGGGTATTACAATATTGGAATTTTCTATGATAAAAAATCTACATTTTTATTATTTAAAGTAGATCCTGATTTTTCAGAAACATCAGAATATAAGCATAATGTAAAAATTAATATGTTTAAAAATCTTGAGGCTTCAAAATTTTGTGAAATTTTTACAGAACTTCATAATTATAGAAAGAATACTTTAGATATATCAAATCAGTTTAATAAAATTAAACCAGAATATACTGACGATATTTCTTTTGTATTTAATGAATCTATAATTTTAGCTAAGATAGAAATAGAAGAAGGAAGAGAAGTTTATGATTGTTTGAATATTTATGGTTTAACAATGAATTCTGTAATGGATGAGTATGTTTTTATTATAACAGAAAGACATAATATAATCAAAAGACTAGGGAAGAAGATAGTTAGAACAAGTGGAATTCAAATAGCAACAAATCCTTCTTTACAAATGCTAGATGAATATGAAAAAGAAAAAAGACAAAAAATTTTAAGAACAGAAGATATTATTAATAGGGAGACTATCACAAAAGTCTAAAGATAAAAATATGGATAAAAAATATAAAATTAGTAAAAAGTTAAAAGATGCATGGAAAGATAAAAATAGTGGGTTTCATTCTGTTACAAGAAAAGAAAAATTACATAATGCAACTAAAAATAATATGAGAATTGGAAGTGATTTACGAAATAGACAAATTGAATCTGTAAAACAAAAATGGAAAGATCCTAATAGTAAATATAACTCTATTGATTATAAAAATAAAATGAGCGAATGTAGTAAAATTAAACATATTAAAGAAATAGACACAGATAATTTATGTAATTATGGTTGTGGTAATAAAGCTAAATATATTTTTGGAAATGGAAGATATTGTTGTGAAAAGAACTGGCAATCATGCCCAAGTAAAAAATCTGAAAGTAGAGAACTTATATTAAAAGAGTTGAAAAAACCAAATAGTTGGTTTAAATCAAAAGAATGTTCAGATTCAAGAAGAAAAAGAATGCTTGATGGTGGGGCAATTATAATTAGAGAAAGTCAAAATATTATATCCAAACCACAAAAAAAATTATTTGAATTAGTATGTAAAATTTGTCCATATGTTATTTTAGAGTATCCTTGTTTAAATTATAGTATAGATATTGCTATACCTTGTCTAAATTTAGCAATTGAGTATGATGGAAGTTTTTATCATAATAATAATAATATATCTTATGATTTGAATAGACAGAAGAGATTAGAAAAAGAAGGATGGAATTTTATAAGATATATAGATCATATTCCAGATTTTAGTGATCTATATAAAAAAATTATGGAGTCTATAAACAATGGCCCAAACTAGAGAATTATATCATTATATTCATAATGTCTTTGGTAGTTTTTTTAAAGATATGCTTGATTATTTTACATATGTTTATCCTAGATTTGAATATAGAGTTATGGGAACTTATGATAAAGCTGTAGAATTTTTGAGTAAGAAACAGCAGTATAACAGAGAAACAGATAAACCAATGCTTCCAGCAATTATATTAAATCCTATGGGAGAAATCCTTCCTGCTGATGCAAATGCTGGGGGTAGACAATATTTCAGATATCCAAATTTAAATCCAACATTATCAAAAAGATTATTTGATCCAATATATAAAGATGCAAATATGATAATGTATCCAGGATTTATGAGATTCAAAGGCGAATTTGAATTATTGATGTTGATGAATAGTTTTTACGAATATTGTGATGTAAGAGTTTTATTCATCAATGTATTTGGTGGATTAGATAGAATTATATATCCACAATTTTTTTCTTCTTTTATTATTCTACCAGAAGAATTTATAACATATCAATATTACAATCCTTATACAAGATTAAGATATACTCCAGATTGGAATAGTGTTGGGGCATCCCAATATCTTGTTAAATCAACTGCTAGAAATGAACTTGTTCTTCCTCTTAATATCAAACCACAAATTGCTATGACTAGCATTGGTGATGCTAGCACAAGATATGGAGGATCTGATAAATTAGCAGATTGGAGATTAACAGCAACAATAAATTATGAAATTGAGATGCCCACTTATCTTGTTATTGAATCTGATTATTTAGCAGAGAATATAAAACTACAATTTAGATATGGGTCAGTATTTTCTGCATATAATGATTATCAACCACCAGAAGATAGATCAATAACAACAATGCATTGGTCTTTTGGTTTAGATGAAACATCAAATAGTGAAATAAATATAGATACTACAAGCGAAGTTGTAACTGGTTATGATTATACATTTCAGAAAAGATATTTTCATGTTGTAACTGCTGAGCAAGTAGATACTACAGCAGATATTGAAATTTTACTTCCACAGGTTATTGATGATAAAGAAACCCTTATTATAAATTCTAAGTATGGTGAAATGAATTATGGGGATCATTATATAGTTTCTGAGGATGGAGCAACTCTTATTATAAGTCATGAAAATGTAATTTTAGAAGAAGATATGGTGTTGGAATTATATATTTATAGGAGACTTGAACAGTTATGATAAAAACATATATGACTGCAGCATCGGGAATTGTATTTAAAGAAAATGAAGATGGTAGTCGAGCTGTTCTTTTAATAAAAAGAGCACCAGATGATCATTGGCCCCTTCATTATGAATTTCCAAGAGGGAAATGTGATAAACCAATTGGAGAGGATCCTGTTAAATGTGCAAAGAGAGAAATAAAAGAAGAAACAGGTCTTGATGTTGAGGTTGGAGCCCATGTTGGAAATTATGAGTATGTTGCAGATCATGGGACTAGACTTACAAGATGCTATGTATTTATATGTCAAGCTAAATCAAACCAAGATGTAAGATTATCAAAAGAACACTCAGAATTTCAATGGGTTTCTCAAATGGGAATGGCTAATCTTTTAATTCTTCCAGATCAAAAGAAATTTCTTGAAAAAGTTTTAAGTCAAGAAAATCCAATTGTGTCTGTTCCTACTAATGATTTTACACCAACAGAAAAAATAATTGAAAACTACTTGGAGTATATAAATGCTTAGTCTTGATTTGTTTTATAGGGTTTTAGTTGAAGAGGCTAAAAGACTTGGATTTAAAAGACATATATTAGGAGAGGTTGATAGTTGGCCAATTTTATTTTATGAACCTCCTATAATTAGAGAAAAGAATTTTCTTATTGCAACTGCATTTCATGGTGACGAACAAGGTGGGCCTCTTGGATTATTAGCATTTCTTGCAAGTCAACCAGATGGAACAGAATGTAATTTTTCTATGCTTCCTATGGTTAATCCAACAGGATATATTTATCATACAAGATATAATGTTAATGGAGGTAATCCTAATCGAGGGTATGAAGAATCAAGAATAAAAAGAACTGCAAATGATCCTATTTCACAAGAAGGAATTATATTAAAAAATAATTTAGGTATGTTTTTAACATCTGCTAGAAATGGTTGTTTATCTTTACATGAAGATGTCGATGAAGAAGATTTTTATTTATATTCAACAATGGCAAACAATAAAAAGAATATAAATCTTTGCGAGGCTCTTAAAAGAGAGGCTATGAATTTTGGTTGTAAAATGACAAAGAAAACTACAATCCTAGGAGACAAAGTTGAAGATGCTGTCATATATAATGTATTTGATGGGTCCTTTGAACATTTATTGGTTAATAATAATGTGCCTTTTGTTATTACAACGGAAGTTCCTGCCAAATCTATGACATTAGAAGCAAGGACTGTTTTATCCAGAAGGCTCATTGAAAGGTTTAGGGAAGAATGTAATGCTTAATCTAAAAATAAAGAAACCTGGATTAATGATAAACATACCTGGTTTGACTCCATTTAGAACTCCAGCAGAAGTTGATATTTCTAAACTTGATTTGAGATCTCTAGTTTCATATTTAAAAGCAAATAGCATTGAAGATTATGAAATCCTTGCACAATCAAAAACTGGTCAAGTTGATGTTTATAAAAAAGAAGATTTTGAAGAAGTAGATAAGAAAAAGAAAAAGAAGGAGCCCGATTTAGAAAAAAGATTTAGTAAGTTAGAAAAAATGCTAGAATTCTTAATTTCTAAATCAGGAAATAATGAAAAGAAAGATTCGGAACAAATTTCAAAGAAACTTGAACGTCTTGAAAGATTGATACAGACTCTTCCGAAAGAAACAAAAGTTGTATATCAGAAAGATATATTAACTAATCCAAAAGTAGAAGAATTAGAAGATTCTTTCATTCCAGATATTGATATATCTGATATGAAAATGTCTTCTGGTAGTTATAAAGAAATTGAAAATCAATCTAAAAAAGAAGTCGATGAATCAGCAGATTTGTTGGCTGGATTATTAGGTAAAAAATAAGGAGAAGAAAAATGGCAGAAGAAAATAAGGCGAAAGAGCCAGTATGTATTGGACTTGACTGTGGAACTATGCACTTAGTTGCCGCACGATCAGATTCGGATCAGATTAAGATTACAAGAAATGTATTCTTACCTGTCGATAAAGATACTGTATCAATGAATCAACTTGCAAATATTAGTTATGTAGAAAGCGATGATGGGGATCTGTATATAATTGGATCAGATGCATTTCAGTTTGCTAACTTGTTTGGAAAAGAAGTATCAAGACCAATGGAAAAAGGTCTTATCTCACCAAAAGAAATTGCAGCTATTGATGTTCTAACATTGATGGTCAAAGATTTGGTTGGAGATATTAAAGATAAGGATGCTTATTGTTCCTATTCAATTCCAGCAGAAGCAATTGATGAATCAAGATCAGTTACATATCACGAAAATGTTTTTGCAAGAATTCTTCATAAGTTGGGTGTTAATTATACATCTGTTAATGAAGCTATGGCAATTGTTTATTCAGAATGTGCCGCAGAAAAGTTTAGTGGTATTGGTATTTCATTTGGGGCAGGTATGGCAAACGTAGCTATTGCATACAAGGGAATTGAAGCACATAAATTCTCTACTGCAAGAGCAGGTGACTGGATTGACCAACAGGTTGCAGGATCCTTAGATATGGTTGCAAATAGAGTAACCAATCTAAAAGAAAAGTATATGGTTCTTGATGGGTCAGAACCTGCAGCAACTCAAAAGAAACAAAAGAGAGTATTAGAAGCTCTATATTACTATCATAAATCTTTGATAGAATACACAGTCAAAAAGATTATTAAAGAATTTCAAGATAAAGTTGATATTGAAGTTGATGATCCTATTCCTATTGTTGTATCTGGCGGAACAAGTATGCCAAAAGGATTTGTTACTATGTTCAGAAATATACTAAGCTCACAAGAACTTCCATTTACAGTATCAGAAGTTAGAAGAGCAAAGAATCCTCTAACCGCTGTTGCTAATGGTCTTCTTGTTAGAACAATGGCTGATGTAAAAGCTATCAAAAAATAAGAGGTAGTTATGGACAAATTTCGTGAAGCAGAACAATTACTAAACGATAGAATAAGTGCTATATCTGGTCATTTGAATAAGGAAGATCAAATGGAGCAAATGCTTCAAACCATAGAGAAGTTAATGACTGAGCATGCATATCATGACCATTTCAGAAAAATGTTAAAAGCTCATGGAGTTAAATCTCCTGCACAAATTCCTCCTGAAAAAAGAGGTGCATTTTTTAAAACTGTTTCTAAAACATGGAAGGCAAAAAAGAAATAGAGAACTAAAAATAAAAGCGAAAGGATAAATGAATGGAATATCCTGGTGTGAGATTTGAGAAAGGTGGAAAGTTCTGGACAGAAGATATTCCACATAAGCAGTATAAAATTATTTCTAGTTGGGACATGAAGGAATTAGGTCTTCCAAAGAATAATATTCAAGTAGTGGAAACAATGGAAGACCTGAAAAATTCACCTCCAAATATAGTTGTTGCAGAAGCAGTGCATGGAACTAGATTTATTCAAAACTGGTTCAAACAGCAAGAATTATATAAGAAGCATAAATATGTTATGGGTCTTGGGGTATATCAACAGTTACATTATGATATGTCCAGAAGAATGAAGATATTAAAACCAACAAGACCATTATTCAGAAATGCATATAGACCCTATAATGGTGAACCTGCGGATAATGCTACATTGTTAGTATTTAGAACTGGAGGTATAGGGGATTTACTATTCATCAAACCCAACCTTAATTTTCTAAAAGAAAAATATCCAACCTGTAAAATTAGATTTGCCTGTGGCCCTCAATATCAATCTATGGTTGATGGATGGGAATGTGTTGATGAAGTTTTGGATTTACCATTTCCTTTATCAGCTCTTCTTGATGCAGATTATCATTTGATGTTTGAAGGGGTCATTGAAAGATGTAGAGAAGCAAGAAAAACAAATGCATATAGACTTTTTACAAGGTGGCTAAATATCAATCTTCCAGATGAAAAATTGATTCCTAAACAAACTCCTAAACCTGATAAGGTAGAGAAATGTAAAGAGATTTTGAAAGAGTGGAATCTTGAAGAAAAGTCTTTTATAGTTATGCAATTGAGAGCTAGTTCTCCAATTAGAACTCCAAATCCTAATGTTTGGCATAAGATTATAGATGAATTGAATGAAAAAGGAATTAAAGTTCTCCTAACAGATAATCCAAGGCAAACTGAAAATGTGGATAAGTTTATAACTGAATCTAAGAATCCATCTATGATTTTCAATTTTTGTAAGCATTCTATTTCTATTGATTTAAGTATAGCAATTGTATCACTATCAATGGGAATTATTGCAACAGATTCGGCATTGAATCATATCGCTGCCTCATTGGATTTGCCTTGCTTTGGACTCTACGGACCGTTTCCTGGTGAGATAAGATTATCGACATATCCTAAGGCAGATTGGATTAATGCTGTTAAAGAGTGCGCTCCCTGCTTCTTACACGGTTCAACTTCATGCCCAAAAGCAGGTAGTGATTATTTTAGTCCGTGTTATAACAACATAAATACTTCTGAAGTTGTAGAACGGGCAATGAGGTTATTACAAAAATGATAAAAATATTTGTAACTGTAAGAAATCGCCTTGCAATTACAAAGAAGTGTATAGAGGCGATAAGCAGACACACTTCAATGAAACATAATGTTTATGTTTATGATAACTCTACCAACTATCTTTTAGATGAACATTTTGCGTATTTTAGAGATATGTATAAACAGGGGAAAGTTCATCAGATAACATTTACAACTAAACAAACAACATTCAATGCTTTTAGTAAGGCATCAGCTTGTAATTTTTTTGGGCAACAACATGAAAGCGATCCAGAAAAAGACAAGTGCGAATTTCTATTATTTTTAGATAATGATATTATCCTTCTTCCAAAATGGGATTTGAAGATAGAAGCAGCATGGAAATTTGTTACTAAGAATGGATTTAAAAATGTTAAGGTTATTAGTCAATTACCTGGTGGAATAAAAGGAAGGTCTGATTATTATAATATAACAGATAAAATGAAAGCTAGAATTGGAATTCTTGGTGGGTCTGGACTGTGGACTGTAAGAAATAATTTTTTTACAGATGTTGGTTTTCTTAATTTAAAAGTATTAGTTGGACAAGATAAGAAACACGATCAATTGTATTGGGAAATGTTGAAACGAGCTTCTGGTGGAAATCCTTATATAATGGGAGTTAACCACAAATTAGGAGTTCATTGTGGATTGATGTGTGGATCAGTATGTAATAAATTGACAAAGAATAGATTAGATCCAAAACGAGAAGAATTAATAAAATTTGAAGAAAGCGAGAAAGAAATAAATTCTATGGATTTTGATACTTTCTTTAATAAAATAGTTAATGACGAGAGATTAGCTAGGGATTGGTAATGAAACCTGAAGCTGTTTTATTTGGTCCATTTGTAGGAGAAATGTATTGGGAATGTGGTAGGTTTGCCCCAATACTTCCTTTTTACAGAAAAAGAAAATATAGAAAAAGAGATATTAAATACATTATTTTAACTAGAGAAGATCGGTTTGATATGTATGGAAAATGGGCTAATATATTGATTCCTCTTAAAATACCAGGAGATTATGATTCTCTTAGACCAAATTGTTTTAGGTTAAATGGAATGACAGAAGAACAATATGCCGATCTTGTTAGTAAATTTAGAGTTAAGTATTCAGAAAGATTCAATATTATAGAGCATGTTTTTCCAGATGTAAGAAAAGGAAGATATGATAATAAATTTCAATATAGAAATGTATATGATTATGATTATCGACCAAGAGATAAAAATTATGAACTAGTTAATAATTTTCTTCCTGATAATGGAAAATTAAATGTAGTACTAGCTCCACGAAGTCGTGATGGATTTAAAAGAAACTGGCCTTATTGGAAAACATTTTATGATATTTTATCAAATGATAAAATTTTCAATTCTTATAATTTTATAATTTGTGGGAAAACTGGAGAATATATTCCAGATGAAAAAAATAGATTTTATGATATGAATAATATAGTGTTAGAGGAAGGAGCATCTTTGATTGGTTTATTGTTATCAATTATGGAAAAAACATTTTTCACAGTAGGATCACAGAGTGCTATTCCAAATATATCTTTGTTATATGGAGTTGAAGTATTAGAATTTGGTTGTCAGAAAATTCTTCATACAAGAACGTATAATCCTAAAAATACTCCTATAACATTTATAGAGGATTATCAGTATAAAATTGATCCTCTAGTTTTATTTAATAAATTCAAAGAGCTGTTAAACAAGAAAAGGAGACCTTAGAATGTCAAGAAACATTTGGTACGAAACTAGCGCAAACACAATCGACAAATTAATACACTCTTTACAAGAGATTCAAATGACTAACTCTTGCCCTCAGATTCCATTTAAACTTATTTTATTGACAATTAGAGGGGCATGTAATGAAGTAAATGTTGTACAAAATAAATTAAACTTAGCTGAAACCAAAATTAAAGAACTGGAGAAAAAAATAGAAGAATTAACACCAAAAGCATAAGATGAAAGATAAAGTATATATCTATGGCCCTTTTGTTGGGGAACTTTTTTGGGAACTAATGTATTTTGCCCCTTTTGCGATATTTAAGAAACATCAAGATCCAACAGTAAAATCAATAATATTTACTAGACAAACAAGATTTGATTTATATGGAAGATGGGCAGATATTTTAGTTCCTTTGAGAATAAAAGACGAAGATAAGTTTTATAAACAAAGCGGATTTGGTTTAGAACCAATAAGTTATGATTTTTATAAAGAACTTGCATCATATATAAAGAAAAGATATTCTTCAACATATATGATTAAAGATCATTTCTATCCAGATATTGTTGGATTTAGAAGTAAAGTTAAATGGCAATTTCTTCGAGATAATATGATTTATGATTTTAAACCAAGAAAAGATAATTCTCTTGATATTAGAAAAATAGTTCCTGTAAATAAAAAAATTGTATTTGTTGATGTTAATACTGTAGAAGAATTTACAACAATATATCATGAACTTAAATTATTAAATTATTATTGTATTTCTAATAACGAGCTACTATCGTTTTTAAAAGAAAGTCAATCTAAGGGAGTATCTTATATTGGTTATATTATAGAGTTATTGAAACATTGTAAATTTGTAATAACTAATTTTTCAAGTTTATCTTTTAGAATGTCATTATTATTAAAGATTCCTTTGATATGCCCAAATGAAGCAATAAGCGACGACACGATTCACCTACTAAATCCTTTTAATACTAAAGTTATAAAATGTTCAAATATAAAGGACGGAATACAAGATTATGAAAGTAATATTTGATTTAAGAAAAACTGGTCTAGGAAATAATGGAGGATCTTTGACCCTTGTTAATTCTGCAAATGTTCTTTGCGAACTTGGGCATACAGCGATTATAATTGATAGTATGAAAAATCAATATACATGGGGTCCTCTTAATGCAGCGCATATGATCATAAAAAATGATGCTCAAATTCCTGATGCTGATGCTATTATTTCTACTGGATATAAATCAGTTTCATCAACAGTTTCAGCTCCAGATAGATGTGGGTTAAAAATGCATTGGATAAGAGGATGGGAAACTTGGAAGTTTGATGAAAATGATATTGTTGAGAAAATTCTAAAACAGCCAACTATAAAACTTGTCAATGGAATTCAGCTTTTAAATAAAATTAAAAGTTTGGGATTCGATGCTCATCTTGTTAGACCAGGATATGATCTTGAACATTTCTATCCAACAGGTGCTAGAGATAGAACAAAGTATGTTATTATCGGTGGTTTATATCATAACAATGATAAAGCTACTCGTAAGAGAACTGATTGGATTTATACTACAGTAAAGGAAATGAAACTTAAATATAATAATATAAAACTATGGATGTTTGGCCCTGAATCAGATCCAAAAAATCCATTGATAGATAAATATGTTAAATCTCCAGACACTAAAGATAAGAATGATTTTTACAACTCTGTTCATATATGGTTAGCTCCAACTATGTTAGAAGGATTACATATGCCTCCAGCAGAAGCTATGCTCACAGAGTGTTTTGTTATTGGAAATAATAGTGAACTATCTGGAATGGCTGATTATTTAATAGATAAGGAGACAGGTGCTGTTTCTAAAAATTTTGTTTGCGATATGATCGAAAAAGTAAATGAATACATTTGTCACCCAGATAAAAGAAAAATTATGGGAGAGAATGGAAGAAAAAAGATTATAGAGATTGGAAACAGAAAACAAAATATGGAAAAGTTAGTAGAGTTAATAAAGGAGTTAAAGTAATGGAAAATATAGATATTACAATGACTGCCACAATAAGACCGTCAATAATATCTAAAACTCTTGATTCTATTAATAATCATATTATAGGAAAAAAACCAAGAGAAAATTTTAGATTAGTGTTGAATATAGATCAAATAGGAGAACCATATAAACCAAAGGAAGTTCTTAGAGTTGTCGAAGAAAAATTCCCAAATTTTATATATAATATTGCAGATAACCCATCATTCCCTAAAGCTGTAAAATGGGTATGGAGTCAGGTTAATACAAAATATATTTTTCACATAGAAGACGATTGGACATTTCCAAGAAAGATAGATGTTCTTCATATGATGAATATTCTTGATAAACATGAAAGATTGAGTTCATTAAGATTGTCGAAATTTAGAACTCCAAATTCTCCTGTGTTTAGAATGTTTGAGTGTAAATGGAGATTTATAGAAGAAGGATATTATTTAGCAGATGATTGGAGAAGACAATTCGGACTAAATCCTATTCTTATTAAGAGACAATTTATTGATGAAGCTCTTCCAAGAATGGTTGATCATGTAAATCCAGAAAAACAATTCAGAGAATCACAAAAATATATGGTTGATGTTATTAAGAAATGGAAATATGGAATGTTTACATTTCCTGGCTCTGTTGCATTAGCGATGGATATAGGAAGAAGATGGGAAGGAAAAAAGTTATATACTAAACCTAAGGTAGGAACATTTCTGACATGGGTGAAAAAATAAAAGATCTAATAATTCTCTACGGAGATATTTCCACTGTTTCTAATTGGAAACAACAAAGAATGATTGATGGTGGTGCTACTTGTGGGTATAGAGAATACGCTAGAAAGTTTGGTCATATTATATATCTGTGTCCACAAATTGTAAAAGAAACTTGGGATCATTCAATGACTCCAGAACAAGCTATTGATTTTATTAATAAAAGACCTGATGCAGTAGTTTGGTCTGTTAAAAATAGTCAAACAAAAGATAAAGAAATATTACAAAAAATTTCAAATAAAAAAGTATATTATTCCTGTAATGCTAAAAATAGATATAATGCATTTTGTGATGTTAGTCTTGTAGATACAAAAGATAGATTAAAAGGCGTTAAGAATGGAAAATTATGGTTTAAGGGAAAAGACCCTGAGTATTGGAAATCATCCGGAAATAAAGAATATGATTATGTTTTGGTTGGTGGGCGTGGAGATAAAAATGAGATGTATTTTCTTAAAAGATTAAATGATATATCTCAAATGAGAAAAGTTATATGGGTTGGTGGAAAGAATTTTAAAGATCAAGTTGATTGTAAACATGATGTAACATATACAGATTTTGTTTGTCAAGATAAGGTTAGAGATTATATAGGAAAAGCTAAAGTTGGAATTTTATTTACAGAATTATCTGTAGAAGGATTCCCTCAAACATTTCTTGAAATGACGATGTGTGGAGTTCCAGTTGTTTATAATGAAAATGCTCCATATAATAATTTTTATTTTCATAGAGGAAATCATTCTTTTGCAAGGAAGAGTGAGATAGCTATTGCTGCTGAATTTCTCCTTGGTCTACATGATTCAGAATTATGTAGAAAAGTTGCAATAGAAAACTATAGTATAGAAAAATCGTATAAAAGGATACTAGAATGTTTAAACTTATAACTCTTAGTGACTCTAACTATTTTGATTGTGGGAAACTATTTTTACAAACTATAGATAGAATAAATGCAGACATTGTTTTATATGGTCCTGATTTAACTGAAGAACAGATTGATATTCTTTCCAAACATAATATTTCTTATGAAATAGTGTATAGAGAAGATTGGGATAAAATGATGCAGTTTTTGAAATTTGATATGGCTTTAAATCAATTGAAAAAAGATGAAAATAAAAAATATAGTGGATTTTTTCTTATAGATTGGGACGTCTTTTTTATAAAAGATTTTTCCCATATATACGATTATGATTTTGATCTTTGTATTGTAGTCAGAACGGATGATATTAGGCAAAGAACAATAAGAGCATATGGAGCAGGTGGGGCATTTTTCTTTAAACATTCAGCTATTGATTTATTTGAGTATATTAAAAAAGTTATTATAAATGGTGGTGATAAATATATTCCAGAATATGATAGGATATGGAAAACATTAGAAAATGGAAGACCTGAACATAAAACTCACTATAGAACTAATTTTAGATGGTGGGTAGATCAAGCTGTAATTTCTAGTATTGTTTTAAGATTTTTAGAAGAAAAAGGTTATGATCAAAAATTTGGGTTTGAGCCTTTATTTTATGATTTTAATGGTTTTAAAATAGCATTTGTAAGCGATAAAATCTATAATGTTCTAAATTCTAATCCTATTATTAAAGAAGAAAAAGGGAACATATTTATAAGACACCTTAAAGAAGTTGGGCGTACAAAGCTAGTTGGAAAAGAAAAAGCCAGAATTAAGGAAAAATTATAAAATGCATTTATGTAATTATGGTTGTGGAAAAAAAGCCATCTACCAACTTAAAAATGGTAAATGGTGTTGTAGCAAAAGCCATAATATATGTTCTGTAAATAAAGAAAAAAATAGACAAAAAAAGTTAGGCGAAAAAAACCCAATGTTTAATAAATCTATTACAAAAGAACATAGAGAAAAACTCATATTAAATGCTAAAGAAAAAATTTTAGGAAAAACTATAGAAGAAAGATTTGGAGAGGAAAAAGCTAAAAAAATTTTGTTAAAAATGAAAAATGCTCAATTGGGAGATAAACATCCGCTATGGAATAAACATCATACTCCTGAAAGTAAGTTAAAAATGAGATTATCTTCTATAGAGTATATGAAAAAATTATATGGAAATATATGTCCTCGATATAATAAAGATGCGTGTAAAATAATAGAAGAATATAATAAACAAGGATATAATTTTCAACACGCAGAAAATGGTGGAGAATATTATATAGAAGAACTTGGATATTGGCTTGATGGTTATGATTCTGAAAAAAATATTGTTATTGAAATTGATGAACAAGCACATTTTGATAATCATGGAAGATTAAGGCAAAAAGATATTATTAGACAAAAAGAAATTGAAAATTTTCTTGATTGTTTGTTTATAAGAGTTAGAGTAAGAAAAACTAAAAAAGGTATCATTATTTACAATAAGGAAAAATTATAATGGATGAACTAACCAGATTATCAAGAAAATATAAATGTGATAAGTGTGATAAAAATCATAATTATACTGAAATATATGATAGAATGTTTAGTAAATACAGGCACGAACGATTCAATTTTTTAGAGTTTGGTTTTGGAGAAGGAAATTCTGTTAGAATGTGGCTAGAGTATTTTACGAGAGCTCATATCATAAATATAGATATTATGAAGAGTCTTCCAAAATCATTTAGAGGAATAAGTCCAAGATTTCAATTTATTAGTGCAGATCAAGTAGAGATTGAAACATATATTCATTCATTAGAAGATTATGGAAAATTTTTTATTATTATAGATGATGCTTCTCATGTTCCAGAAGATCAACAATATACTCTTGGTCATTTATTTCACCTAGTAGAACCTGGTGGATGGTATATAATAGAAGATTTAAAATGTAAAAGAAATCATAGCACAAGACTTCCCCTAGCAGATAAAACTTTAGAAGTATTTGATGACTACTTGTATAATAAAATTTTTAATAGTAAAGTCTTAACTTCCATTCAAAACGATTATTTAACAAGAAATATTGTTAGAATTGAGGTGTTTGACAAAATTTCGTTTATAAAGAAGAGGTAGGAATGAATATAGATTTTTTTACATTTATTGGTCCGAATTCTGAACTATATGCAGAGTATTTAAAATATACTTGTGAAAAGAATCTTAGTGGAAAGCATAATATAAACTGGAAATGTGTTGAATCTGTTGGAGCAGTTAGAATTCCAGATGGATATAAATGTGTGGCTAAGACTGGAGATATTGGTCATAATTCAATGAATCATGGAACAGCTATGAATAAAGCACTTGAATATATAGAGTCAGATTATGTTATTTTTGTAGATGCTGACATGGCTGTAGTTCATAAAAATTGGGACGATATAGTAGTAAATGAGTTGAACCAATATGATTGTTTTGGAGTTAACTACGATCATCGTGTAAAATATAGAAACTTTCCAACTGTTTATTTCTTTACATTCAGATCATATATCTTAAAAGAAGTAGAATTAGATTTCACACCTTTAGTAGAGCCTGGGGTTGATAGTCCTGTTAGATTAACTGTTACAAAAGAGCAGGCAGAATTATTTAATATGAGACCTGGTAGTGCAATCAAATGTGATACTGGATGGAGACTTCCTTTATTGATAAAAGGAGCAGGATATAAAGCAAATTCGATGAGAATGGTTTTAATGACTTCTACAGATGCACAACTTCCATTTGAAGATGCTGAACATAAAAAATTATGTTTTCAAAAACCAGAGCATATGTATGAATGGCACTACAAAGGAAAAGTATTTACAACACATAAACAAGCTAGCAGAACACAACCATTAGATAGTTTATATGGTCAAGCTTGGAAAAGAAGGATTGACCTATATTTGAGGAAACAAAATGGGTAGTGTTAAAGATAAAAGAGTTTCTGATTTCAGAACAATTTGTGAAGTTCATAGAGAAATATATGAGGTTCTCACTAAGAAAGAAAAATTGAGCAAATATGATATACAACAAATAATAGACCTTCTTGAAGAAGCATATAAGATGGGAAAGAAGATGAATAACAAGTTAAGGCAATATAAAGAAAATTATGATGAAGGATGGTGGGAAGAAAATAGAAATATAACAGAAAAATTAAAAGATAGAGGAATAAATTCAACTGAGTTTTGGATTGGATATAACAGGAGGAAAGAAAAAAATGAAAGGTCCGTATAATAAACATTCACACATTCCATTTATTATGACAATTGCAAAGGGGCTAAAAGAAGCAGGACAATTAACCACATATTTAGAGCTTGGAATTCAAAGAGGGAGTTGTTTTAATGCTATAGCTCCAATGGTTAAAGAGGCTTATGGTGTTGATATTGTTGATGCTTATGATTTGATAAAACATAATAGAAATGCAATTTGGTTTTTAGGAAAATCAGAAGATTTTCTTAAAACATATACTAATGTAAAATATGATCTAGTATTCATTGATGCAGATCATAGTCATGAAGCAAGTCTATTAGATTTTCAAATGGTTCTTCCTTTTGTAAAAACAAATGGTTTTGTTTTATTACATGATACATATCCACCTTCTCCTGAATTTACAAGTCTTAGTTATTGTGGGGAAGCATATAAAACAGCAGATTATATAAAAAAGAATTACCCCAAAGTTGAATGTATGACATTTCCATTTTATTATGGAATTACAGTTGTTAGAAATTTAGATCGACAATTGGCATGGATGGAATAATATGGCTAGAGTCTATATAGATTGTGGCGCTTGGAATGGCGACTCTATAATTACCTTCAAGAAAAAATATGGAGGCGAACAAGATGATATTTATGCTTTTGAGTGCCATCCAAAACATTATGATGAATTATCTGAATTGAGCAAGAAAGAGAACTTTACGTTTATCAATAAAGCAGTTTGGATTGAAGATACTAAAGTTCCAATGTATTTGGGAGTAGATGATCTAAGTCAATCTAGTACTCTATATAAAGATAAGAAAAAATTTATAGATAAGGATAACCCAGTTTTAGTTGAAGCAATGGATTTTTCTTATTGGTTAGCTGGTAAGTTTCATTTAAGTGATAATATAATTTGTAAGATGAATATAGAAGGTGCAGAGTATGATGTGTTAGAAAAGATGATAAAAGATCAAACTATAGATTTAATAAACAAATTATATGTAGCATGGCATTTTACAAAAATACAAAACTTTTCTGTAAGAAGACATATGGAATTAGTAAAAAATTTAAAACAGAAAGTTAAGTTGATAGAGTGGGACTTTCATGAAAGGAATCCAAATCCATTTATATGAAAAAAGTAATATACACAGTTCTTTTTGGAGATTATAAATTATACGAACCAGAGTATGATAATCCAGAATGGAAACATATATGTTTTTCTGATAGACCAATAGAAAGTAAAGGATGGGAAATAAGAATTATAGAGTGTAAAGATAAAAGAAAAAAATCACGAGAAGTAAAAATTCTCTTTGATAAATATATAGACTGTGATGTATGTATCTATATTGATTCTAAATTTAAAATAAAAACTGATCTAAATGAATTTGTTAATAAAAGACTTAAAAACGATTTTTGTATTATGAGACATAATAAAAGAGTGTGTGCATACGAAGAAGGATATTTTTGTATAGAAAAAGGAAAGGATACAAAATACCCTCTTAGAGTTCAATTGGAATATTACAGTAGTCAGGGATTTCCAGAAAATTTTGGACTTTATGCACCAGGAATAATGATTCGTAAAAATACAGAACCTGTAAGAAGTTTTATGGAATTATGGAATGAACAGGTTCAGAGATTTAGTTATAGAGATATAGTAAGTTTCTCTTATGTTTTATGGAAGAATCCTATTCCATTAGATGTTGTAACATTTAGAGAAACATATGGGATGTTTAAATGAACTTAATCCAAATGTTGAAAGCAACAGATACAGACAAATATGTAGAAAAGGTTATAGAAATAAATAAAATAAAAGCTCAATATAATCCAGATAGATTTAAGTATTGGTTACAGTTGCATCATGGGCCATATGAAGAAGCATTGAATATGATATATTCTCCACATTATAGATTTTTAATCGAATATGAAAAGAATCAAAATTTGTCTTGGAGAGATACTCCATATTATAATTTACAATCATCATATGGAAGAAAGAAAGATTGGATTTATGAAAAGATTAAAAAATTCATTGATTTATATGAGACATTGAAAAATGATGGAAAAGTTGATTCAATACAAGTTGTTGCTAAACCTTATATTCCAAACTTATTTAATAATTCCTATGAAATATTTGAGGGTCATCATAGGACTGCGTGTTATCTTGTTTTGGGAAGAACTAAAATCCTTTGTCGGGAGATAATAAGGTGAAAACATTAAAAGATTTAGAAGGAGCAGAAAAAGGTTCATCGGCGTTGATCATCGGAGCTGGGCAAAGCATATCTAAATATGAACCTTTTATATCACAATTTATTAGAGAAAATGGGTGTTTTACAATTGGGATAAATAACATAACAAACCTTTTTATTCCAGATTACCACCTTTGGACTAATACTCAGAGATTTAGAACTTATGGGAAAGATATTCACCCTTCATCAAATTTATTTCTCGGACAAGGAATAGCATTAAAAGTTATTAGTGAAGTTATAGGGGATAGACCATATACAGTAATAAATTATATAGAAAGAGATGGGATGCCAATATCATATAAAAATGGAAAAATAACTGGTTGGTTTAGAACAGCAGGAGTTTTGGCCATTTTTATTGCTAGTATAATGGGAGTGCAAGAAATAAATATAGTGGGAATGGATGGATATACATTATATACTCAAAAAGAACTACAAGAGGGAAAAGGGCAACATTGTTACGGAACTGGTCATACAGATACAGCCGATTATGAAACCTGCATTAAAAAAGATAATCAAATCAATAATGCATTGTTAGGACTGAAGAACTATGGAATTAAATTTAGTATATTAACACCAACGAAATATGAGGAATTTTATGATAGTTCTAGACTGCACCTTCCGTGATGGTGGTTATTACACAGATTGGAATTTTGATTTAAGTTTAGTAAATAAATATTTAGATGTTATAGAAGCGTCGAAAATACAAGCGGTTGAAATTGGATTTAGAGGTCCTAAAATAAAAGGAACTTATTCAAATGTAACTGACGATTTTATAGCGGTTATGTTACATAAAATTTCAATAGATTATTTTGGTGTTATGATTAATGCAAGTGAATTTTTTGATACTAACTTAGCTCCATATTTTACTTATGCAGATGACTCTAAAATTAATATGGTTCGTGTAGCTACTCATTTTAAGGATATTGATAAAACGGAAAAGATTTGTAAAATTTTAAAAAATCTTGGTTATTTTGTTTGTATTAATTTAATGCAAGCTGCTGACAAAAGTTTTGATGAAATTGAAAATGCAGCCAAAAAAATAAGTAGTTGGGAAGCAATAAATGTTTTATACCTTGCAGATTCTCTAGGTGGAATGAATCAAGATTCTGTTAATTATGCTTTTAAAGCTATAAGAGAAGGATGGAATGGTCTAGTTGGTTTTCATGGGCATAATAATAAATCACAAGCAATAGATAATAGTTTAGAGGCTATTGATATTGGAGTTGATTTTATTGATTGTACAATGCTAGGAATGGGAAGAGGACCAGGAAATACGGAAATAGAATATCTATTAGGAGAACTCAATAAAAGAGGGTTTGGCGAATATAATACGGAACCAGTATATGAATTTGTTTTAAAATATTTTTATCCTTTAAAAAAACAACACGATTGGGGTCCATCTTTACTATATTATCTTTCAGCAGAGTATAACATTCATCCTACATATGTTCAAACTATGTTAATGGAAAATAAATCTCTAGTAGATATTTTGAAAGTTTTGAATATACTTAAAAGTAGAAATGCAACATCTTTTAAAAAAGAAATATTAGATGAGGTGAACAAATGAGAAATACTTGTTTAATAATTCCCGCTAGAATGACTTCTACTAGATTTCCAGGTAAGGCTTTGATTGATCTATGTGGAAAAAGTATGATTTATAGAGTATGGGAAAAGTGTTCAGAAGTTGTTCCAAAAGAAGATTTGTTTATTGCGACAGATAGTGATGAAATAAAAAAACATTGTGAAGATCATGGAATGAATTGTATTATGACCGGAAATTGTGATACCGGAACTGATCGTGTTGCAGAGGCATACTTAAATTTGAAAGAACAGTATGAAACTATAGTGAATGTACAAGGAGATGAACCGCTAGTTAGATCAGAAGATATTGCTAAAGTTATAAAGTTTCATAAACTAACAAAAATAGTATGCTGTGGAATGTGTAGAATATTTACCAAAAAAGATGCGTTCAATCCTAATATAATAAAAATTGTAGTTGATGTGGACGATATATTAATTTATGCAAGTAGAGGCCTAATTCCAGCTAACAAAAAAATGGAATATCGTCATGGTTTTTATTTTAAGCAGGTATGTATATATGCTTTTAGTCCAGGTGATTTGATACATTTTTCAAGTGTAATGCAGGGATATTTAGAACATGATGAAGAAATAGAATTTTTAAGATTTATAGAATATGGAAGAAAAATTAAAATGGTTGAAGTATCTTCTGATTCTATTTCTGTTGATATTCCAGAAGATGCTGATCGAGTGAGAGATGTATTGAGAAACAAGGAGGAATTATGCAAGAATTTTTAGAAAAAATAAAGAAAGAAATATCCTCCACTATTGCCCTTGATTTTGATGGAGTGTTATATAAAAACTCTAAAGGATTTTATGATGGAACAATGTATGATGAACCAATAGAGGGAACACAAGAGGCATTGGAATTGTTATCATCATTTTATACTCTTGTGATATACACTTGTAAAGCATCGCCAGAAAGGCCATTGATTGATGGAAAAGATGGAAAGACCTTGATTTGGGAATGGTTAGAGAAATGGGGATTGAAAAAATACATTGCTGATATTACAGATAAGAAACCACGAGCATTGTTTTATATTGACGATAAAGCAGTTAGATTTACAAACTGGTTAGATGTTCTTTCAGTTGTCGCAGTTTTGGGGCGTGCAGAAAAAGAGGATATAACAAGATACTAAAATGAAAATATACAGAATAGAAGAAATCCTTGGAAAACTAAAAGACTGTATTGATAAGAAGGAGCCCTTTTCTCACATAAGATTTGGCGATGGCGGAATAAAGTTTATTCATGGAGTTTTATTTAACGACATTGAACAGTTAAAAATAATAACTAAAAAAGAAGGTATTCCTTTTTCAATGATTAATGAAGTATTCGATTTATGGGGATACTATAGTCGTAGAGCAGATTTTATTGATTGCCCTGAGGTTTATTTCACAGATCAATTTTGGCCAAGGCTAAGAAGTGAAACAAAACAAATGACTCAAAAGACAGCAGAAAGAATGTCTATGTGGAAAATTTTATATAGATGTTCTGAATTTGATACAGATAAGTATTGTAATCCAGAATCAAATTATCTTATGATTCTTAGAGGAATTTACGACTATAATTTATTAACATTAATGAGAAATAAAAAAATTGCTATAATAACTGCTAAACCTCAAATTCAAAGATATTTAATAGATAATAAATTCGATGTTGATATATATCCTATTGTTGGACACTATCAAGATCAATATACAAATTCATTTAATTCTACAATTAAAGCTATAGAAACAGAAGCAAAAAAATATGATTTTTGGCTAGTAGCAGCAGGAGAATTGGGAAGACTTTATACAGGTTATATTAAAGAATGTGGCGGAAGAGCAGTTGATATAGGATTTGTTATAGAGTATTGGCTTGGAGAAGATTTACATATTAGATTAAGAATGTTTATGGAAAGAAGCCGACATAATCCTATGGAATTAGATCTAACAGATAAGGGTTCTGCTTTTAAAGATTTTATATAAAAAAATGAAGGGAGTGCGCACTTTCCCTCCATTTTTTTAGGATTAGATCCACCCTTCGTTGTCACGAATTTGGATGAATCTTCCCTCGATGTTTAACTCTCCGGGCCATCGTTCCTTCAAAAGATCAACCATCTCGTTAGCTCGTTTTTCAGAAATCCTTCCTTTCTCATAAATCGAGGTGATAAATCTCAAGGCACAATCCATTCCGTAGAGGTTAAACTTTTGAATTACAACTTCATCTGGATAACATTCAGCTTCATAACTTTTTGGCATACTTGATACCTCCTTCTGGCTTAAATATCGTAGGGTTCGTGCTCTGAACAAATATGATCTTCCGAGACCTCTAACTCGAAGTCGTCGGAATCCTCACATTCGCAGATTCCATCCCCGTAAAAGCAGCAATTCCCACACCCATCTTCTCTCGACATTTTTCATCTCCCTTCTTAGAAACCCAGAAACCCTTGGATGAAGCTAAGGGCGATGATCCCAGCGGGGACTGCGAGGATGACGCCGACTATGACACCCAATGTGATCCCGAACGCTTTCAAAAATCCCTTAATCATCTTGTGGCCTCCTTTCTATGGATTTGAATTAAATTGTGTTGGCTGGATTCGCAGGGAACATTCCCTTCAATACCAGCAACTGCAACCTCCATCCTAGATACCCTGACGGTGGATAACAATCTACACCTCTAGTTCTCATACCGCGGGCTTGTCCCGAAGTATAGCTTTCAAGATGTGACTTTCAGATTTGGATTCTGGCCCGTCATGCCGCACCGGAGGATTGCTGTTTTATATTTATATTGTAGCTATTAAACTACAACACAATTTCGATAAACCATTGATTTTCTTCTCAACTCTTTCATCGGAAGCCAGACCGACGAATTTGTTAATTTGAAAACCGTATCGTCTATCAGTTATTTATATATATAGTAAGAACAAAATATAAATAATGCGTTGAGGTCGATATGGCATATCCTGAAAATCCAAAAACAATAGTCATTCAGAATGAACATTATCCGAATGGATTAACTGAGCTAGATATATGGAATTATTATCAAAAAGTAAAACAAGATTTACTTACAGAAACAAGATTAAGGGATGTAATGTTTTTCATAATGGTTGATATAAATAAGCCTATAATCAGACGTAAACTAAATGAAAATTTTATTAGATTAGACCAAAAAAATTATGATTATTTTATTACAGGAAGAACAGTTAGCATCCATTCTGCTATGGGAATGTATGAAAGTCAAGGAATTATAGATATAGATATTGACCCATATGACGGCTTTAAGTGGGCAAGAAAAGTTACAGCACAAACATATGATTATATTATGGAAAAAGTTCCTGTGGTCAAAAAAGTAAGAATAAGATTTACTGGTAAAAATTCCTTCCATTTAGTATGCGATTTTGGAAGAAAGTTAAAAATTGATACAATAAGCGATCTTTTAGAACGATTTTTAAGAAACTCTCCTTTATCAAAAGTATATACTATTTCAGGAAAAAGAACACCTGGGATACCAAACTTGGATTTACATCCAAACAAATATAGAGGAAATTATATTACAAACCACTCATTATCCGTTATTGGATTAAGATGTGTGGAAATCTCCTACAATGAACTTCTAGGATTCGATCCTAGAAAAGCGAGGATCTAATGTCAAAATATGTATTCAACTACAAAAAAGACAAAGTAGATGAAAGAGATTATAAGTTTAAATCAGCTCCTAACTATGTGAAATTACAGGCATCTAGACCAACTTCTATTGATTGGTCTAGAACTATGTCTCCAATTAAGAATCAAGGTCAATTGGGTAGTTGCGTTGGTTTTGCTTTAACTGCGATGAAAGAATCTCAAGAAGTTACAGAAAGGACTACAGCAGGAAAAGAATATGGTCCTTCAACTACAGATATGAGTAATCTTTCTGAAGCATATTTATATTGGAATGCCAAAGAATACGATCCAGATAAAAGCGAAGGAACGTCGATTAGATACGCGATGATGGTGTTACAGAAGAAAGGAATACCAACTGAACAGTTCTGGCCTTACAGCGACTCTAAGACAGGTCAGGCACTACCTGGAGCAGAAGAAGCTGCTGCATGGGCAAAGATTGGTTCATATTGGAGAATTAGCAGTTTAGAAGAAATTCTAACTGCATTGTCCAAACAACCCATACCCATTGGAATAGAGTGTTTTTCAGAAATTGATAATGTTGGAAGCGATGGGATTGTTCCACTTCCAAAGGATCCAAATACAAGTTTGGGCGGGCACGCTATTTGCCTTGTTGGGTATGATGATGAAAAAAGACTCCTTAAATTCAAAAATAGCTGGGGAACAGGATGGGGGCAGAATGGTTATGGGTATATTTCTTATGACTATTTCCCTTATATTCTTGATGCATGGACTTGTTTGGATTTGGTCATTGTTGATGGATCTACACCTGTATCTCCAACACCAACTCCCACAGATGATAATGGAGACGATAAAGATAATGATAAGAAGTCTTCAAACCTTCCAATAATAATTGGAGCCGCTGTTGCTGCTGTTTTGGTTATTGGTGGATTAATATTTTTCTTTTCTAGATAGATAAATTTATTCCTTCTTTGAAAGGAGAGGAAAAAATGAAATGATACTGGATATTTATTTGAGGTATTTACAGGAGCAGGATATGCAAATGAAATATCAAAAATTAATTGATTATCCGACTGAACGACAACCTGATGATTATAGCTGTGGGTTGAGTTCAGTCCAGACGGCGCTGGCGTTTTGTGGCATTGACGTTCATTCCGAAGAATTAAGAAAATTAATGAAGCCTGATCCTAAAGATGGAGTCGATCCTAAAAAACTAGTAAGAGTGTTAAAGAAATATGGAGTTTCTTGCGAATATGATGATGATATGTCCATTGAAGAATTAAAAGGGCATATTGATGAAGAAAGACCTGTAATAATTTGTTTACAGGCATGGGCAAAGAATAAAGAATTGGACTATGCCAGAACAAGAAAAGAAGGACATTATGTAACTGTTATTGGATATAACGATAAAGGATTTATTTGTGAGGATCCAGCATTACAATCACAACGAGGATTTATTCCTTATGATGAGTTAGAATATAGATGGCGTGACTTTGATAAAAATGGAAATAAGTATAATCACTTTGGAATTGTTATATTAAGTGATAGTAGTTATTCATCGAGTACTGTTGAAGTCATAGAAGGGCTAAAAAGAATAAAATGAGTTCATACGCAGCAGAAACAATTGGAGTTGTAATGTCATATGGAGTTACAGGACAAGAAGCGATTGATTTCGTTGTTAAAGATTTAGATTTATGTGAATGTAGTTATGAACTCCAATGTGCTGTCTTTGATTTATATCCAGGATGGTACGATGATGAAATAAAAAAACATTTTGAAAGAGAATGGATGCCGAGGTGGGAAGTTTAAAATTTTGTGATTTGAAATGTATATACGCTGATTGGCCTGATAAAATTCAAGATGGTTCGAAATCATGTAGAACCTTCGTTGGACTTTATTGTAAGAAAAAGAAAATGGTAGTATATAAGAACGCTCCATGTAAAATGAAAAAGGAAAAGAAATGAGATCATTCTGGTTATTTCGAACTAATCTTAAAACTCGCGAGTATTATCATAACTTTATAGCTCTCAAAACATTCAAAGAACAATGTCATGATTATTATCTTATTTTTCCGTTGTGGTTATTAGAGAATGATTATTTTGATGAAGTAGTTATTTGGAGATTATCTGATGAAAATATTCCTGATATAATATTTAAAATTGGCGAAAAAAGATATATACAGAGATGGGTTAAAAATTTTAAGGAAGCAGCTGGATGTTTTAACACCCCTGAAATATCATTTTTTAGAGGCGGATTTCCAGAATATGATGAAGTTGTTTTAGAACGTCCTGATAGATTTGGTCTTAAATTATATCTTGGAGCAGGAAAAAGAATATTTCCACAACATGGTGGAAAATATGATGTATATTTATTAGAAGATGAATTAGATTTTGTTAGTGATAAGAAATGCCTTCCTTTTTATAAGACTGCAAACCCTTATATATTCAAGCCTCTAGACCTTCCAAAAGATTATGATGTTTGTTGGCCAGCTAACTTTACACAAATGAGATATAAAGGACAAGAATTATTCTATCAAACATTTGGAGCTTGTCCTAGACTTGTTGATCTTAAAATTATTCATTGTGGAAATCAACCAGAAGTAGCAATGAAAATGGCAAGAGATGCAAATCTAAAAAATTTTAAATCTATTGGTTCTGTTGATCGAAATGTTTTAAATGAAATGTTGAACAGAAGTAAATTTGCAATAAATTTTAGTAATAGAAAAGATGGTTGTCCTAGAGTATCTACTGAAATCTTAATGTCTGGAACTCCATTGCTTTTAAGAAAAGAAACAAGATTATTAAATTATTATAAGAGAAAAGGAGTTAAAACATTTCCAGATATTAATCTTATCAGAAATGCTTTAGTAATAATGGCTGAGAATGAAAAGTATAGAGAAGATTTAAAACAGGCAATAAAAAATGAATTGTCTTTTGACACAATAAATAAATTGAATATCAATCTTTGGAAAAAAAATTAATTGTGGAGCTTGCGGAGGGAGAACAATTAAGCTCTCCCTCCGCTCGAATCTAGAATCCGAACACCCGCATGATCTTGTCGGTGACAGGGGCGTTCATGTAGTTGTAGAATTCAATTGCCACGAACGCTGCAATCACCCAGCCAGCGGCCAGAAGCGGCCAGCGAAGAACTCGCCCGATACTCTTGGCGTTCTTCTTGATCTTGTTTTCCTTGGTCTCGACGGTCTCGGTGGTCTCAATGGTCTGATTCTGCTCGGTCATGATAACTTCCTCCTTAGATTGATGGGATTTGAGTGGGAGGCAACTCTTTTGGTTTTTCCTCCCTGATAACTGGTTCACTCTTGACATTGATGCAACCTATTCCAAATGCAATTACTTTACAAATTTTTTTGCCCCATTGTAATTGGTAGATGATTGCTTCCTTTGCTCCCGCCAATATAAATGGAGCATGTTCTTTGACGAACTGAATCTCTTTGTTAAAATTCACTTCATCAGGTTGATCTTTATAGGAGGCATTTTTGAACGCATCAACTAACCATCTGATCCCCACATTTTTACCTCCATGAAAGTAAAGGTTGTTCTTTTTCAATAATTAATATATATAGTTCTAAACTTAATAAATAGGAATTTTGAGATGCTTTTTTTATTGTGAGTAACAAATAAAAAATAGGCGAAAGGAGAATTTTTATTAATGGTTCCGGAAGATTTAGTGATGTTGTATAGTGGTGGTGCAGATAGTTTTCTTATGTTGCATTGGGCTTTACAACTAAAAAGAAAACCGTATTGTATTCTTATTGATTATGGTCAAAAGCACATTGAAGAGCTTGAATATGCAAAATCACATTTGGTTGAACTTGGAGTTCCTTACAGAGTAATTTCTATTAGTAATCTTGGGGTATCTAGTGGATTAACTGGAGATAAAATTGAAGGAACATACAAGGGAGTTCATCCAATGAATGTTCCTGGAAGAAATACTATTTTTATTGGGTTAGCTTATTCTGTTGCAGAGAGTATGGGCATTGAAGAAATTTGGTATGGTCCAGATTATAGTGATTATATTCATGCATTTCCAGATTGTTATCAATCATATGTAGGAGCAATGAATAAAGTCTTAGAAATAGCTCCATCATATCCCATCAAATTATACGCTCCCCTTCTTGGTTGGACAAAAGAAATGATTCTTGATTATATTCAAAATGTTCTTAATGTAGATTTAAAAGTAATACATAGTGGTTACGAACCTCCAAAGTGAAAGGATTTTTAAATGAAGAATATTGACACTTATCAGCTCAGATGTAAAGACACGGATTCTTCACATACTTGTACAAAACCAGCTTATCTATATTATGTCCTTGGTATGTGTGGTGAGACAGGTGAAGCTGCTGAAAAGATTAAGAAGCTTATGCGTAACAAAAAAGGAAAAGTTGATGATGAATTTATTAAGGAAATTAAGGGTGAAATTGGAGATATAATGTGGTATGTATCTCGACTGGCTGCTCAATTTAATATTAAAATGAGCGATGTAACAAAGTATAATCTCAAGAAACTAAAGAGTAGAAAACAAAGAGGAGTTATTAAAAGTAAAGGAGACAATAGATAATGGGTAGATGGGATAGAAAGACACCACCAATCACAAAAGAGAAAGCAGAAGAATGGAACAGTCGTCTTTTAAAATGGGATGGTTATTTTCTAAATATTTGTAAAGAGGTTGCAAAGCAAAGTAGTTGTCTTTCAAGACAAATTGGTTCTGTTCTTGTAAAAGATAAAACTGTTATTGGTACAGGATATAATGGACCTCCAAGAGGAGTTCCTCATTGTGGGCAAAGATATAAGATTGATTCCGAGCTTAGAGAATATTTGAAAGCTAAAAATATTGATCCTGATAAGCCAAGAATCGAATTGACTTGTCCAAGATATGTTATGGGGTATAAGTCAGGAGAGGGACTTCAATGGTGTATTGCTGGGCATGCTGAAAGAAACTCCTTAATCAATGCAGCAAGAATGGGAATCAAAACAAAGAATACTACACTATATATGGATTGTGGTGTTCCTTGTACACCCTGTCTTGTAGAAATTATTAATGCAGGTGTAAAGGAAATTGTTGTTGCTAAAACTTCTTTTTATGATTCATCCGCAAAGTATCTATTAGAAAACTCTACATTGAGATGTAGAGTTAATTCAACTTTATGTGAACATAAAAATCTTAAGAAACAAAATCGTGATGAACAATGTCCTGATTGTGATTTAATTTTTTCTTATGAGGAACCTAAAAAGTGATAAACAATCATAGAATAATTGGAATAATTGGAACTCGTAGAAGAGATACCGGAATGGCTCAAAAGGTCATTGAACAAAAATTTCTTGAAATGTATCAACCCGGAGATTGGATTTGCTCTGGTGGATGCCCAAAAGGGGGAGATAGATTTGCTGAAATTATAGCAAAGAAATACGGTATTCCTATTCTGATATTCTATCCTGATTGGAAGAAGGGTAAAGCTGCTGGATTGATAAGAAATACTGATATTGCTATTAATTCAGATATATTGATTGCGTGTGTTGCATCAGATAGAACTGGTGGTTCTGAAGACACTATAACAAAGTTCCTAAAAATTCATCCAGACAAGGACTTATATTTAATATGAAATACAAACGAACTAAAGAAGATGAATCACAACTAGGAAAAGAAGTAGCTGCTAGATTTGATTCAGGAAAACCTAGGTATGATTTAATTCCTCCAGCAGCTTTTCATGAAATTATGTTGGTTTATACATATGGGTGTAAGAAGTATGATCCAGACAATTGGTGGAAAGGAATGAAGTGGCGAAAAGTTATCGGACCAATGTTGAGGCATATATTCAAATGGTTGAGAGGGCAGAAATATGATAAGGAAAGTGGTCTTCATCATCTTGCTCATGCTGCTTGGAACGCTATTGCTTTATATCAATATGAGCTTTGTAAATTGGGTGAAGACGACCGCCAGCCTCATACATTGGATCTAAAAAATAGTGATAATATGGAAGAAATTAAAGCCACAAGAAAAGAGACTTATGGCGAAGAAGGTGATCTTCTATAAAAAATTATTAACAGGAATGATGGTTACGATACACTATGCAAAATCAAAACAAGACTTCTTTATGTATGAAGGAAAAAGAGGAACTCTTCTTATTGTAGCAAGAGGAAAAGGGCCAAAAAATTGTTTGATTGATATTAATGGTGTTAAAGTTGTTGTTCCATTTGGAAACATCAAATGAGATGTTTCAATAAAACAAAGTAACAAAAATAAAATGGAGAGGTAATAATTCACAATGTTGTCAAGGAAGATGTTTGAGATTCAGGCGGAAACTTATTTGGAAGAACAATATCTTTTAACAAAATTTCCTGAATCAGTTTGGATTCCTGGTGTTCGTGGAGCTTTTGCAACTTTTTATATTCCAGAGTCAAAAGCTAAAGTTGTTGAGCATGCATTAAATGAATGGAAGGTGAAATCAAATGGCAGATAAGAACATGGGGCAAGATGCAAATGCAGGATTAACAAGGGATGATAGTAGTACATCAACACGGTTACTTGATAAAAATTGGAGTCCTTTGATTGTTAGAAAATATCAATACGAAGGATGGCCACTTTTTATTTCATTGATTTGTGATGCAAACTTAAATGATCTTGATAAGACTGTATATGATATTGCTGCAAAAGCAAAAGAACTTGGATTTGTAAATGGAACAATTCAAGGCGGAAGAAACTTTTGTGGTTATATGAGTGATCAATTAAAAGAGCATTATGATAGCGTTAAGAGAGGTTGTGTAGAGGGAATAGCTGTATTGTGGTATATTGATAAATGTTTTATTAGTTCTCTTTATGGAGATTTTATGGTTCATGCAAGTTGTAAACAAGAGCTATTCTTGATCATTAATACTCTACCACATATCTAATGAAAAAGATTCTTGCAATTGGTGGAGCTGTAATCAAGACTGCAAGAGAAGAGCTTAGAGAAATTATAGAAAAAGATAAAATAGAGATGTTGATTCATAATGGAGGTTCTATCTTTCATGATTTTCAATTATCAATTGAGGATTGTGGGGGAAGAACCTCTTATCCTTTAGATAATCTTCTACAGGATTATAGTTGTAATGAAAAAGCAAGCGAACTTGTTTTAAAATGGATGACAAGGACTTTAGCACCAAAGAATTCTATAACTCGTCTTTGTGAGGACAAAAAAATAGAAGTTCTTCTGTTCACAGGATTAGCTTGTGATTTCTGGCAATTATTTGGGGATATAGAAGATTGGGAAACTATAGCTAGAGTTGCATATGATGATTTTCATATATTAGCAGAACGATTCAAGACTCCATTTCATTATGTTTGCATGGGATCTGCTGTTATTCATCCAGAAGTATTTACAAAAGCATTAGCTAAGAATAGTCCTTTAAAATTCAAAGCTGATGTTGTGGATTTTCTTGATATGTATAGGCCAAGAACAAGAATATCAAGATTTGGCCATTATTATCAAATGACACATAAAGAGTTTTTGAAATCAGAATTTTGGGAAACAGATTTTTTCAAAAATGGCTAAGGAGAATAATATGGAATATGATGTTATGTTAGTTCAGCCAGGTATAAATTTTTTTGAAAAAACTTGGGGATGGGAAATATGGTTTGCTAATACTGAAAAATATTGTGGAAAAGAAATATATGTTAGATGGGGAGAATATTCATCTAGAGAAAAATATCATTATCATCTTATAAAAGATGAAACTTTTTATGTGATAAAAGGAACACTTAAATTAGATTATTTTGAAGATAATCATTTTAGAAGTGTTCTTTTAGAACCAGGATATTCCTTTAGAATAAAACCTGGAATTAAACATCGTTTTACTGGTAAGAATAATGAAGGATGTCATTTTATAGAAGCGTCCACTCACCATGATGAAGAAGATTCATACAGGTGTTATTTTGACGAAAAAGAGAATAAATGGATAGACGTTTAAAATGGAATTTAAAATTGATCCTCATGCATTTTTCAATCCGAAAAATAGATTCTACAAACCAGTATGTGTAAAATGTGGTTTAATGAGATTAAATAACCCGATAACAGATTGGTGTGTTAAACAAGGATGTGATCATGAAGAGCATCCAGATTACAAAAAGAAATTAAAGGAGTTAGCATATGATCGAAGAAGTCATGGATAAAAATGGATTGTTGATTGCTAGATTAGAACCAGGTATGATTCTAGCATTTGATCTCGATGGAACTTTATGCACAAAAACTGAAAATGCACAATATCATTTAGCAGAACCATATCTTGATAGAATTGCAAAAGTTAATAAGTTTTATGAGGATGGTTATTACATTAAAATTTATACAGCAAGAGGGCAATTTACAGGAACAGATAGAATGGAATTAACAGCTCAACAGTTAAATCAATGGGGGGTTAAATTTCATGAACTATTGTCAAAGACTTCAGCACATTTATATATTGATGATTTGGCAGTAAGACCATCAGAATTTTTTAACTAAAAAAAGAGGGTGGGGTTTGAACTACAACCTCACCCTCTTTCTCCGGGTGTTATTCTTTTATTTCTATCTGTTTTGAGGTTTTAATAGGAGCCATTTTTGGAGCGATGATTGTTAATACTCCATCCTTGAATTTGGCTTCAATGTTTTCTGAATCCACATCTGGAATTTCAAAACTTCTTTGAAATTTACCTGACGAAATTTCATATCTATGAATTCGTTCATTTACTTCACTTGATTCTTTAACCTTCTCACCACTGATTGTTAAAACACCGTTGTCATACTCTACAGTACATTTATCTTTTTCAACTCCCGGAAGTTCTACTGTAAAAGTATATTGTGATTCATCTTCTTTTAAATTAAGGTTTGGAAAGAAGAACTCACTAGAATCCCTTTTAAAAACTAAAGGTCTGAAAAATTCATCGAATAGTTTTTCTGCTCTTGACATTGGTGCTGCTAGTGTTGGAAAGTATTTTTCTAAGTCGTACATTTTTCTAATCCTCCTATTACATTATTATTTTTTTAAAACAAAGATAATAATGAAATAAGGTCTGTCAAGACTCCTGATAATGTTAATATTACAATTAAGATTATTGAATAAATTAAATATCTTATCCTTGCTCTTCGTTTCTTTTCCTCTATATCTTCTTGAACTTCTATTTGAACTCTATTGATAATATCTTCTGTTTCTTGCTCGTTTGATACTTGAGCTTTTCTTATTGCATTTTTGATCTCTTCTTTACTAAACATTTGTTTTTATCCTAAATATTTTTTTATCAAAAATATTAGATGCTACACATATTATTACTAAACTTATTAATCCAAATGCAATTGCAAGAATTGCCCCAAAAATTTCACCAACAGTTATATAATATTCATTTTTATTTTCTTTAGCCTTCATGTATTCAAAATAATGAAATATGAATGCCGCAAAAAATCCACAAATAAACCATGACAGTATGAGAATTATGTCCCCCATTTTCCCTCCGCTAGTCTTCTCTTTCTTTCATCAGACATAGCTTTTCTTAATGAAGAAATACAAGCGTGTTTGATTCGTCCTGTTCGGAAACCTGTTCCTGTAGTGTAATTCATTACAACTTTAATTTTATCATTACTGGCACTTGAAAGAGCACCAAGGTATTTTCGTAATTGTTGGCAACACCATGTTGGTCTAGTTGCCCATTGTCCTAACAAACTTTTTCTAACAGCTTGCCACCCAGGATCTTTTACAAGTTTATTTTTTGGATTTGCATCAGACATTTTTTACACCCCAATATGTTGTACGATTTTCTACAATAGATTGTATGATTTCATTGTCTATTGCATCTGCTAACTTTTGAGCCATAGAACTAATAGCTTCATCCATCATATCATAGTGGTTGAATCTTGAGCCACATTCAACACATCTCATCAATAAATTTTTTAACGCTGCATCTTTATCTATACACCAATTTTTTTCTTCATCGGTTAAATTTTTTAGAGCTTCATCTAACTCTTCTTGCTGTAAAGGAGTTTGATGATTATACATTCTATGCTGCATTTCTAAAACAATAAGATCGTGACTTGATTTTAAAGATTTTGGCTCAAAACAATTATTTATAAAAAAGCCTTTAAGCCTCTTTCCTTTTTTCATAGCACCAAGAAACATATGGTGTTCTAAGTGACAACCAAGAAGATGTTTTCTACATAAAAATCTTGGATCAACCATCCACATTCTCATTTACATTTACACCCTTCACATCCTTCAGGTTTTAAATTACAATCAATTCTAAAACCATAAGGATGAAATGAAATCTCAAATGGTTCTGCTTTACTATACAATTCTTTATCAACAATATAAGTTATATTATTTGTTATTTGTACATAGTCATTCTCTGTTTGCTCATCCAGAGCCATAGCCATTGAAGGCCCACCTCATCCGCCTTGATTTAAAAATAATCTTATAGGCTCATTCTTTCCACAAGAATTAAAATAGTTGTATATTTGTTCTTCTGCTTCTTTTGTTACTTTTATCATATTCCTCCTTACTCAGGTCTATTAGGAATTTCATCTAATCTTTCCCAAGGAAATACTATCCACTTATCTGTTTTTTCTACATAAAAATTTGGTTCTACTGATGATCTTTCTTTGTAAAATAATGTAGCAGTTACACGATCACCAAATTCTTTTAAAGTTATTCCTGTATCTGCAATATCATCAGCAATCATTGTTTCTTTTGGATAACAATCAGGGTCTCCTATATACTCTAAATTTAGATAATGTGCAAGATGAACTGCAATTGGAAGTCCTCCCTTTGGAACTCCATAAACATATTTTATTGGAACTATATGTATCCATCTAGCATCTATTATCTGTTGTACTAATGATATAACTAATTTTCCATATTCATGATATGTTATGATCCGCTTTTCCATTGAACTCCTTAAAAAAATGGTGGGCCGTGTTGGAATCGAACCAACGTGGAGGTTACCCTCGCTAGATTAAAAGTCTAGTACCATCCCATTAGGTGAACGGCCCATTTTTTCATTTCTTTAAACTCTTATGAACCCAATCTAAAGTTATCTCCATAACCAATTGTTCTATTTTCTCAAAAGCAGGTTTTTCTGGAAGATTAGACCTCACAAGAGCTTCATCCGCTAATTTGAATAATCTTTCTGCCTCAGCTTTTACATCTTCAAGTTTCCATTTTCCTTTTTTAATATCTAATAACCAATTAGAGTCTGGTCTGGAAACTTTTAATTCGCCTGTTGATAGAAACTCAATTCCCATCTTTAAGAGTCTGATACAATGTGCTGCATTTTTACAATCATAACCAAACTTTTCAACAAGGGATTTTCTTTTCTGCCCCATATAACCTTCTGTTCCAAAGTGATCCATTCTTTTTAACTGACCACTTGCATATCCACTAAAAGAATAATATGCAGTTTTAGAAGTAAATAAATCCCTGTTTTCTATTAACATCTGTCCATAGACAGTATTTTTCAAATAAAAATTATTTTCTAACCAAAGTAAAGATAAAACATTTGGATTAGATTTTACAAGTAAATTTACAAAATGTTTGAATTCATAATGAACTATATCATATTGTTCTATAAATTTTTCAATTACTCTTCCATAAGTTTTATGCCCTAATCCAACATAATATCTAGGGTTTGCCATATATACACCCATTAAATCAATATCATCAATACTGTTAGGGTCAGTATTAGGGATGTACATATTATGTGCGATACTTCCCCGATAACCTGCTAAAATAAGATTATCGGGGAAGATTTGCTCCCTAATTTCAGGAGTTAAATTTTTCACTTACTCTTTGTAACTTCCTGAAAGGAACCGTTGATAGCAGTCTTGATCTCATCTGCTGCTCCGGCTTTAAGCTCAAGTTTCTTCCAAGCATTGTTTTCTTTCACAGAAATGCTCAAAGGAACTCTCTTTCCCTTCATCATATAAACGAAGTTTTTATTCTTATGTTTGATAGAGATTGCGTTTCCACGAGTAACAACTTTCACATCTGGGCCAAGACCAGCTGAGAAATCCAAAACTTCTCTTTCAATCATAGTTCCAAGCTGAATTGCAGCTTCTTCTGCCAACTTCTTTTCTTCTTCGGGTGTTACTGTTGGGTTAGTTGTTTCGGTCATTTCACTTTTCCTTTTCATTTATTATTCTCGATATATATCGAGATTAATTTCTTCTAGTTCTTCGACTTCTACTGTTTGTGCTTTTAAACAATCGCACATATCGGTGTTATCTCTGTAAAACATACAATCATCTCTATATGAACTCTTATGAAAGCATTTACATTTCTTTCTTTCGCTTGCCATTGTCCCTGCACAAGTATGAAATAGATGATTCTCTATACACAGGTTAACTGGCAACTAAATCACCTCCTTAACATAAATGGAGGCGGCGGTGGGAGTCGAACCCACGTTACTGATTTTGCAGACCAGTGCCTAACCAACTTGGCGACGCCGCCTTATTCATAATCCCTTATTCTTATTACATAAGGGAATCTAGGAACTCCATCTGGAGTAAGATTAAAATATTTAACTGTAGCTATCTTTCCAATATGTTCCTGTTTTTCTACCAGGAGTTGTCTTAAATATTTAAAGTTTCCTTTTATATTACTATGAAATGTTTTTCCATTTGGTAATTCAAGAATGAATCTTCCAGCTGTTCCTGATCTATTTCCAATACCTTCTTGAATATCAAGAATTTTATAATCATCGTCCTTGAAATCTTTTCTTTTAAGAAGATATTTTGTTCGTTTGTTAATATAGGGAACATCATATCTGATTATCATTCCTTCATTACCATCTTCTACAAACTTTTCATAATAAGCGTTCAATTCTTCTATATTATTAACTAAGTATGTTGGAACCAACACATATCTGGAATCCGGTGGGAGAATGAACTCTAGTTTTTTGATCCTTGTACTAAATGGATCTTCGCTAGGAAGATCATAAACCCAATATTGTATTGTTTCTTTAGATAATTCCAAATCTTTTGGTGTTGGTTTTGTTTTCTTAACTAAGGATGAAATTGAATTAAAGTCATTTTTGAATTTATCGGTGTACAACTCACCGTCAAATGTTAATTGTTCTCCACCACGAGTATCGAAGAAAGAACTTAACCCTTCATAAATATGTGGAACTGAAAAGAAAGATTTTCCGTTTCTTGACCATAAACCATCATGTTCTGCTACACATCTTATGCCATCTAATTTTGGTTGAACATATAATGGAAATACTAATTTGTCTTTATAATCATCATAATCTTTTGCAAGCATAACTTGAAAGAATTTATCTTCCAAATTATTAACATCATCAGAATATCCAGAATCCAATTTTTTCTGCCATTTTGCTTTAGCTTCTCTTTGGGCCTGTTCTTCTGGAGTAGTCTGATTACTTCTTCCAATACTTTTTCCTGCACAAATGATGGGAATAGACTCAGTCATTTTCCCATCAAGTATGCCTTCTATTGTTCTATACTTGTTTCCATCTACTTCAATAATCCATTTCTGTATCAAACCATTTTTAGTTTTCTTAAACAGAACTGGAAACCTAAAACTACTCAATAATAAGACTCCCTTCTGATTTTAGTTGATTCCTTAATAATTTTATATCTCCTACGGTTTTATAAAATTTATCCCTGTTCATTTTGTCTATTTTAAAATATTGGTAAAACGATAAAAACATATTAAACGGAGAAATAACCCAAACCATATAAATTATAAAATTTAAAAGACTATTTCTCTCAGATGATAAAAACCATATTAACATCATAGAGAAAACTATTATAGAATTTAATACTGATATATGATTATAAATAAAAGTGATTAAATATGAGAATTCTATTCGATTTTCACATAGAGTTTTACATATAGGAAATACAACACAATTTCTACATGGGTTCTTCAGCTTTTTCGGAAGCATCTTTTTGAGCCTTTGAATAATCTACTCTTTTTTGATAAGTGCCTTCTAGTTCCTTTGCTAATGCTTCTTTTATTTTTTGAAGATCTCCTAATCGCATAATTACTTCATCTAACTGCCCATCACTCAATAGGGAATTTATTGTTGTTTCTATTACTTCTTTTGGATCGAACTTTCCTGCTTGAATTAATGCTCGTGATGTTGCTTCAATACAATCACAAACCATTAGTATCAACGCTTCAACACATTTTGGTTTTTCACCCTTGTATCTATAAGCATCTTCAACAGTTGTTCCTGATTTTTTAAAGAAATATTTGACAATACTAGTTCCATGATGTTGACATATTATTCTTATCAAATCTCTAGGAAAGTTTTGATCTTGAAGTAGGATAAGGGAACTATCAGAAACGTGACGACTTATATACTGGTAACTTATTCTTGGCTCTAGCTTTTCATGAGGGTTTTCATCTTCTAGTTGATTTTCTGAAAAGTATTTTGGGTTGAATATCTTTCCTATGTCGTGGTAGAGGGCAGCGACTTTCATCCTGGTTACATCAAGTCCTAAAGAAAGTGCCACCCCCTCCACCATTCCTGCTAAAGCCTGAGAGTGTTTAAAAGTTCCAGGTGCCTTTTCTCTCAATTGTTGTAACAATGGGTAACTTGTTTCCAACACTTGAGATAAAGTTGATATTTCTACTTCTTCCACGGTATCATTTTCTGTTGTTTGAATACCCGTTGTTGGCATTGTAACCATTCACCTTAAAGTTAGTTTTCGATATTTTCTTAAAAGCTAAATTATCTTTCCCATTCTTTTGACAGGTTTCACATTGAATAGCTTTAATGTCTGCTTCATCTGCTTCTAATAATCTTTCTACTGTTGCATTACACATCTCACAATGGAATTCAAAGATCGGCATTGATTACCCCTGTGTTGTTTCATCCTTATTGAAAATTTTCTTTACTAAAGGCATAATGATCGCTTTTAGAGCAATGTCATATGCTACACAAACTACTAATGCAATAATAGCTGTTGAAATAAGATCCATGTTATACTACCTCCCTATGGAAAACATGAACATATTAAACCCATCATTGAACATGAAAAACAACTGATTGTTCATCCTTTCATATCTTCCATATCTGTGAAAGTGTGGGTGTCTATGATAATAAGACTCCCATTCATTCCATGACCTCCAATGACCTCTGTAGTCATAACTGTGATAATGATGATAATTTCTTTCTACATATGGTTTACTTCTGTAACCAGGATATTGTCTATAATCATGATTTTTATGATATGGTTTTGAAAAACATAAACCACTTGATAAAATAAAAACTGTTAAAATTAAGAATATGATCTTTTTCATATTCCTCCTTAAAAATTGGGGAGAGGTACGGGATTTGAACCCGTGAATACTGGGGCCACAACCCAGCGCGTTAAACCAGACTTCGCCAACCACTCCATAAACCTATCCCAAACTATTTACATCAAAAAACACTTGTGGCTTTTTTGAAATTTCTTCTTGAATTTTTTCTATATCTACTGCAGTTTCTTCTTGAAAAATTTCTACAGCAGAAGTATCCATTATATATTGTAAACCATTATTTAAATCTCTTATTACTATTTTGTGATTTCCATAGTCTCTAATTATATGGGTTACTTTATACAAATCTTTTTTATTTGGAAGATTTCCACAATCTGCCCATTGATTCAAATTATATTGATCGGCAATATCATGATAACAGTCGAAAGTCCAACCTGGTTCTACGACTTTTACAGTATGCCCTATATTTAATTTTGGTCGTCTTTCTTCATGTTTTAAGAAGGTCATACTCTATGCTCAAAATCTTTGGCTGTTAACTGTTTACAGAGGTCTCGATCTTCTTTTGAAAGACGTTTGATAAGAGCTCCAGGTTTTCTGTCGTAAGTCACAAAAAATGCTTTTTCTATAAGTCTTTGAACTAAACTTCTCAATTCAGATGGTCTTGATGTTTCCATTTTCTATTGCCTCAATTTTATATCCTAATTTTTTTAAAGCTAAAATAGCTGAGGTTATGTGCTTCTCCATTATATGTTTTTTAAGAATAGGAGCCGATAATGAAACATAATCATTTTTAGTTTCAAAACCAGCACAGGCATATTTATTTGTTGCTTGATATAACATGATTATTTAGACAGCTTTTTCAATCTTTCAATAATATCTAACCTTTTTGAAACAGCTTCCCTTTCTTTATTTGTCATAAAATGTGCCATTGCCATGCGAATATCATGTAGACTGATTTCAACACCTGGATACATTTGCTTTAGATCACTTTGACATTTTAAATGTGTGGCTAGACTACTAATATCCATTTCTGTTTCCCTTCTTTTTGTGTGGTGGAGACTAGTCGAATCGAACGACTTTCTTCCGGGCTTCAACCGGACGCTATGACCACACTAGCTCAGTCTCCATTTTGGTGGTACCGGCTGGACTTGAACCAGCAGCCTGTCGCTTATAAGGCGACTGCTCTAACCATTGAGCTACGGCACCAAAATTATTACCATTTATCTTCTAACAATAAATTCAAAGTTACAACAACCCCAAATATAAAGAATATTGCTTGAACCCAACCAAGAAGAATAGCCCATGCTACAAATAAAGCTAAATGTTCCCAAAATGTTTCGGGGCCAAATATCCATCTAAAAAATAAATAAACATCAAAAGGAAGAGTCGCTACAACCCAAATGAGAATGAAGCATATAGTTTTAGCAACCCAACCTGTATTTACAAAAGCTGCCATTTTCCTTTTAAAAGATATACGAAGTGAATCTAATTTCTTTTTGTCAAGTTTTAGTTCCCAGTTCATGTAGAATCCTTTTTTGGGATAAAATATGAGTATTCGATTTCATCTATTTCTTTTTTAAGAGCTATTTGTATCTTTTTAACAGCCCTATTAACTAACTCAGTATTCTCTTTATCAATATCTTGTTTTAGTATTAAAAACTTATAATGAATTTTTCTTATAAATGAATGTAGTTCTTTTTTTGTTTCTCTTGTCAAATCTAATAATTTTATATAATTATGTAACATTAAAAAATCATTATTCATTTTTTTCCTTTTTAAATGGAGCGGGTGATGGGAATCGAACCCACAACATTTGCGTTGGCAACGCAACACTCTGCCTTTGAGTTACACCCGCTTTAATCCCACCAAGATAATCCTTTTCTAGCCATAATCTTAAACAAAAGTTCAACATCTTGTTTTTGCATCTGTCCAACACGCTTATATAAATAACTTGACTCTTTTCTTTCTAATTCTATTTGTTCATCGGTTATAGCATTTGGCCTGCTGAATACAATTTCACACATACCTTTTTCAGCATCTTTGAAGCCCATTTTAAGAGGACCCCATTTCTTTTCATGAAAATAAAATACGTTTTCATGATATTCATCTTTGATAATTCTATCAAGAAGAAGAATACAAGTCTTAATATCATCAGCACGTTTGTCACCGTCAACACAATGACCATTTCTGATGGCAGGTTCCATAAGACTAAGTTTTTTATGCAACATCATAAAAAGAAAATGAAAATCCCAGCTTCTATCCTGCCATACTGTAGGAAGCCAAATGAATATATTCTTGATTCCTCTAGGAATATCATAACGAATATAATCCATGAAATTATGATATGGACTAAATACTCTTTTAAGACTTTTGAAAAAAGAATCACCAGCTATTACTTTCATTTAGAATCCTTTAAAAGTTGGAGCGGGCGACGGGATTTGAACCCGTGGCTTCTGACTTGGAAGGACAGCACTCTAGCCGCTGAGTTACGCCCGCTTAATTTAGAAAACCACTCATCTCTATTATTTCGCCTAATTTCACAGGACGATATCTTACAGCTTCAACGGAAACATTTATATGCTTGCTTCCCGTTCTATTCTGCCAGAACAAAGGGCATTTATTATGTAAATGCCCATGAATATTAATTGTATCCTCAGGCACATATCTGGCTGGTCTGTGCGTAAATAAAAACTTAAATTTTCCATTTTTGACTAGAAATGAATCAAGTAGAGTTATTCTACAATCATCATACCAGTTTTTATCTCGTTTGTCATGATTTCCTTTAACGAGATATAGATCTCCAGGCAATTGTTGTGTTAAGTTAAAAACTGTATTTTTGTTACCGTAAGAAAAATCACCGAGATGTATAACAGTATTTTTATTATTTACAACTCCATTCCAATTGTCAAGAACTTTGTCTTTCCAATTGTGAGGACGATCATAAACTTCTTCAATACTGTTATGATAGAAATGTGTATCCGAAATTACATATGATTCTAAGATATTGGGATACTTAAAAATGTTTGATTCCGGAAATTTTGAATTATAAGATGTTTCGTAAACTATCTCTTCTGTTTTATAGACTCTTCTGCGATACCATCTAGGTTTGCCTCTGCGTCTAATTGAGTATCACCCCTTTTTAAGAAGATTTATAACTCTTTATATTTTGTTCCTAAAAAGGGGTGATGAAATGGTGGCACCAGGATGAGTTGAACATCCGAATCTCTCGATTATCAGTCGAGCGCTCTACCAGCTGAGCTATGGCGCCGTTCTTTTAGCCTCTTTGATTTCTGTTTCTCTTTTTTCTTAATCATTTTAGGACAATATTCGAAACCAGGGCAATCGTCATTTAATTTGCAAGTTCTACAATCAATTTTCATGTTATATTTATTCTCACAAATTTTCAGGATTGAATTTAACAACAACTTCTTTTGGTTTTTCTGTAACAGGAAATGATACAAAAGGGGATATACTCAAATCTTTTATTTTAAAATTCCATATCTTAGGAGAAGCTATCCCTCTAACTGCTATAGGTTCATAATCTGGATCAGAAGCAACAACTCCTTGTTTTCCAAAAAAGTTTAGCTCCATATCATCATTAGATCCATATGCTTTCTTTGTTGCCCTACATTTTGAATCTATATAAACAGTCATTCCTTTTTTTATTTTTGTTTCCATTAGAACAAGTCTGAAGGATTAAACTTCGTTTCCTTTACTTTTGGTTTTTCAATTGGTTTCATATCAATGCTCAAATCTTCCGATGCAAATACAAATTCGTCAATAAAGACTGCTCCAATCTTTTCATCTTGTGGAACAATCTTTTTCACTATACCTTTCTTTCCAAGATACTTGTCTTTCATTATATGATTAACATCATATCTTTCTAGAGTTCTAGGGCAAATTTCATCAATATCAACTGACATTCCAACTTTGAAAGTGTTAATTAGCATTTCTTTCCTTTCACAATGTTTCTGGATTAAAGTATTTTTTGTCTTTTTCTTTCTTATTTTCTTCAACAACTTTTTTTATCTCTTCCGACTCTAAAAACTCTTTTGGTTTTATAAAGGGAACTAAATCTCTTAAATCAAAATACCACCCATCAATGACGGCGATTGGATTTGAATATTTCATACTAGTTCTAACTTCTTTAACAATTCTATCTTTTCCTAAAAGTCTCTTTTTTCTATAATCTGATATTCCATGTGATCGTTCAGTATATGGACATACCTCACTTATCTTTACTTTCATTCCAGCTTTTATTCCATAATCCATCATTCAATCCCTTCGACATTGAAATATACTGGTTTATATTCTGGTTTTACAATAGGTTTTGATTCATCAAATGCTTCATCAATTTGATATAAATCATCGGGGTGAAAATGCCATTTTTCTATCACTATCGTTGTCTCATTTCTAATTCTAGAAACAGTTTGAATAGTACCGCACATATTTCTTTTTCTTTCATATACAAATCCATGAAAGTGTTTTGTTCTAGGGCACTCTTTCCCGATTCTTACTTTCATTCCTGGTTGTATGAATTGAATCGGAATCATTTCAGTCCTTTATTAATTCCACAAATTTTTCAAAATGTGAAGCTACTTCTGCGTATCCATATGCATGACCATCAGACCATGCTAAATCAAATGCTTTATCTGCTTTCTTTCCTGATACATTGAATTCATAAAAAAGAAGATCTTTAAATACTTTCATTAGTCTTCCTTCTTCTCTATGATATTCAAGCAACATTTCTTTTCTTATATTTTCTGCTGGAGTTATAATCTTTTCTGCTCCACAACATTCACATTTTTTTACAATATCTTTTATTTCTTTTCTATCTGGATATGGAGCATTATTTTTGAAATACCCTTCATTTGATAGATCATAAACTGTAGATCCTTTTTTAGTCATAATTTCTTTTAATGATTCAAAGGTATGTTTAGTCATACGACTCCTTTCGACGAAAAAGTGGCTCCGGTGGTTGGGGTCGAACCAACAACTGACGGTGGTTAACAGCCACCCGCTCTGCCATTAGAGCTACACCGGAGCAAGAATTTAAATCTTTTGTAACTGTTCAATGAGCCAATCTTTTTCTTCCGCATATATTTTAACAGATGAAGCTCTCCATGTCGTAGAGCTATTTTTATCTTCTGTTGTTATAACTAGAATATCTGTATGTTTGCTAGATGGCTCAACAATAATTTTACGAAATTTGTTTATTGATTTTTCTGACATTACTATTCCTTTGTTCTCAATATTGGATAATGATAGTTGACAAAACAAAGACCAACTAAACAAGTCCCATATTTTTTCTCTGGTTTAATATCACATAACAAAGTTTTTCTTTCTTTCAATTCAAAATCATCTGAATATCCATTATAATATAATTCTTCAATACTCATATTCAGCTTCTTTTGTAACTCTATTGTTGTATATTCTCCAGCTATTTCACAAACAAGACCACCATATTTTTCAGAAGTCTTTTTGTCATATAGCCATCCATAGATAAGACCTGCAATTCCGTATTCGCCTCTCTGAACATTACATACAGAAAGAATTGACTCCATCACGGAACCATGAACAAGTTTATCTGGTTTTGGAATTTCTGTTGCTATTTTTGGTAGAATGGAAGAATAGGTCATAATATTGCACATCTCAATGCCTGCACGTTTTAAGGCAAGATGATATGACCCGGCATGAACTGTGTTATCACTTTCCCCAAAACCTGTTGCTACAAAAAAGTCTTTGGGAACCCTATTCCCCACCAATTGATGAAAGATGTTGTCTTCCAATTCATAAACCCTCCCCACCTGCTTTGTTCAGCTATGAGCTGTTTATTTTTTACTTATTGAAATTTTAGGAAGTGGTGGAGCCGACCGGACTTGAACCGGTAAATGCTAGCTTGCAAAGCTAGTGCTGTCCCATTGAGCCACGACCCCACTAAAGGTTGGAAATTAACTTTTGTGATTATTTATTCTCAATTCTATAAGATGTCTCAAGATTTCGATTTTCTTTTGAAGAAAGGCGATTTCTATTTCCATTTTCTTTTTTCTGTGATTTAGAAGATCAATTGTACACTCGTTTGATTTTGGATCTATAACGCAAGCATTTTGCATATAGTTTATCCTATCTTTTTTTTTGTATTACAATTTTTAATTCTTCCTTTATAAAATTTTCCATTTAGTTTGTTTGTTATTTTATAAATATAATATTTTTTCATAGTTTGGCGGAGAATACGGGAATTGAACCCGTTCCTTATGATTGACAATCATATGTAGCTTGCCAATTACTACCAATTCTCCTTATCCTTTACGCAAATTACACAAAAATGATTTGTGGCGGGTCAGGAAGGATTTGAACCCTCAGCTTCCAGATTTGGAGTCTGGCACTCTATCCAGTTAGAGTTACTGACCC
>AMWB02169207.1_pt1 | contig 58643 bp, 53 predicted proteins | sample 200311 | NCBI WGS metagenome assembly AMWB02 (sample SAMN02737377, study PRJNA173069) | bioreactor metagenome | biome: anode biofilm in microbial fuel cells | place: USA: California | collected 2010-12-16 | reverse complement strand
CGACCGCCTGCCGCTGGTGATCCTTCGTCCCTCCGGTGTCTACGGCCCGGGGGACAAGGAGATCTTCACGATTTTCAGGACGGTCAGCAACCGGATCCGACCGGCGTTCGGCGATCAATCGCGCAGGATCCAGTTGGTGCATGTCGATGATGTGTGCCGGGCGGCGTTCCGGGCCGCGACCGCCGCGGTTCCTTCGGGCGCGACCTATTTCGTCGCCGAGAACCGCGCCTATCAGATGCGGGAGATGCTCACGATTATGGAGGGGGCGTGCGGCCGGAGGGGATTCCCTCTGATCGTTCCGGGGTGGCTGTTTCGAGCGATTGGGATCGTCTCGGAGTTCTTTTTTCGAGCGGTCGGAGCCGTGCCGATGCTGACGCGGGAGAAGACCGGGGAACTTCTGGCGTCCTGGGAAATATCCACTGAGAAGGCCCGGCGCGAGCTGGGGTTCGAAGCGCAGGTCCCTTTTGCGGTCGGAGCCAGGGAGACTTTTGCCTGGTACCGTGACCACAGGTGGTTGTGATGCTGTCATATTCGCTACTGCTTTACTGTATTCTGGGCGGGGGGTTGTATCTCCTGGTGTTGTCACTATTGCTTGATGTGATCGAACGGAAACTTCAACTCACCCGCGGCATACCGGCCGAGATGCTGGAAGCGGACGGCCTGATCTGGTCGCTGTTGAATTTCTTCATGGAAGTGCTGTTCTACGTGGTGATCCCGGCGATCGCCTACAGCTTCTTTTACGCTATCCTGCCGGTCTCCGGCGTTCGGGCGGGAATGGCCTCGGCGCTGCTTGCCTTCGTCCTGGGCGCGGCGCCGGCCATCATGCGCATGTCGGTGCGAATCAAGCTGCCGATGCCGTATCTGTTGTATGTTATGCTGTCGCATCTGCTCAAGCTGGCGGGATCCCTCTCTATTATCGGCTGGCTGTATGCGCTGTAGCCACTTTGCCTATTCCAACCCCCGAATCAAGAGTGTCTGCCATGAATGATGATCTCAAGGCCCGTTTCCGGGCGGCCCGGGCGCTGTTCCCGCATACCAAAGATGTCGTGTACTTCAATTCGGCCTCGTACGGTCCGTTCGCGTCGACCGTCCAGGAGGCGCTGGACCAAAACATTCGCATCCGGCTGGAAGCGGCCACCGATGACTCCCACGATGCTTTTAACACCGCCGACGAGCTGCGGTCCGACTATGCCGGTCTGATCGGAGCCGAGAAGAAACAGGTGGGGATAGGTCTGAACACGACGTTCGGGCTCAACATCGCGGCCTTCGGGCTGCCGCTGAAGGAGGGGGATGAGATTCTGGTGTCCGATGTCGAATTCCCGGCCGTGGTCTACACCTTCAAGGCGGCGGCGGAGGCACGCGGGTTGCAACTTCGTTTCCTGAAGTCGCACAACCGCCGGTTCGTGATCGAGGAGATCGAGAAGAACATCGGTCCGCGCACCCGAGTGCTGGCGCTGTCGTATGTACAATTCTTCAACGGGTTTAAAAACGACCTGAAGACGATTTCGGACATCTGCCGGAAGCACAACTTGTTCTTCGTGGTGGATGGTATCCAGGGGATGGGGATGGAGCCGCTGGATGTCCGCGAACTGGGCATCCACGTCTTCACTTCCGGGTGCCAGAAGTGGTTGCTGGCGCCGCAGGGGTGCGGCTTCTTCTATCTGGCCGATGAGATACGGGACCAGATCAAGCCGCCGTTCATGTCCTGGCTGGGGGCGGACTGGGGAATGAAATTCAGCGATCTCTTCTATTTCGATAAACCGTATTTCGATTCCGCCCGGCGGTTCGAGATGGGGTACTATGTGGTGCTGAACCTGGTGGGGATGAAGGCGGCGGTGAAGATCTTCCAGGACCTGGGGATCCCGAACATCCAGAAGCACACCCATGCCTTGATTGACCAGCTGGCGACCTATCTGAACGGCAATCCGTTCTATCGGATCACTTCCGACATGACGGAAAGACACCGTTCCTCGATTTTCACGTTTGCGTGTGACGATGTGGCGACCCTGCACCGGCGCATCCTGGACCACAAGATCATTCTGGTGAATCGGGAGGGGTCGATCCGGGTTTCGGCGCATCTGTTCAACAACGAACAGGACATCGACAAGCTGATCGGGGTGCTGGAGAAGTTCGCACACGACCGGTAAGTCGTGCTTTCCAGTGACGTGAGGGAAACATCCAGCCGTAAACGGCACATGTCCCCGTGTGCCGACCGTCGGCCGACCGGGAGGTCCGCCGTTCACGACGTGGGACGATTTCCAATTCACTCAGTGAAGTAAGGGAAGGAGCGCCTGCGCAATTGTCTCGGCCGCGACCGCATGGCCGGCGGCGTTGTAGTGGGTGCAGTCGGCATAGGGGTCATCCCAGAGCGCCGTGTGCCGATCGAAGGCCGTTTGCAGGTCCACAAGGGGGACCCGCTCATACTGGGAGACCAGTCGAATCTGTTCCTGGTATGCGGCGTGGGTCGTGTGAAGGGCTGAGACTGCACCTTTGAAGTAGAGATGGAGGGACGCGATCGGCGGAATTACCAGCACCGGCTGGCACTGGTTCGCTCTGGCCTCGCGGATAATCTCGGTCAGATTGCGCCGAAAGGCATCGGCCGGGACTCGCCGCACGGCGGCAGGGTCATCCAGCACGACAGCCGGCTCGGCCCCTCGCGCTAAGAGAATCAACTTCCGCATGAACTGGTAAAATCGCAGGCGCGAGAACAGGTTCTGCACTCCCAAGACGAGTCGCCCCGGTGATGGGCGGTGATCATCGGTGATTCCGCCGCCGGCGGGCGCTTCGTCGTTCCAGGCGAACGTGATCAGCACGAGGTCCGGCTGCAGGGAGACCAATTCATCGTGGAAATACCGCTTACCCTGCCAGGTCGTATAGCCGGGGACACCGGCGTTGATCAGTTCCACCGAACGCCCCGGCAGGCGGTTATGCAAGAGGCGCTCCAGTTGCGTAACCCAGATATGCTCCTGGTCCACCCCCCAGCCGAAAGTGCAGGAGTTTCCCAGGGCCAGAATCCGGTAGCCGTTCTTGGTTTCGGTCGTTTCCGGGCCGCGCATGCCCCGGCGGTTGATGCGGTAATCGAGATCGCTGAAGCGGCGGGAGGAAATAGTCTGGTCCGGGCGGAAGCGCCAGAAGAGGGACGCGTCTTTCTGATAGACATCGGGAAAATCGATATCGCGGTTGACCGGAAACGCCGGGTCCTTGGCGTACAAGTCCGGGTCGACCAGTCGCAGGACCAGTTCGGTCAGCGCCAGAAAGAGGCAGATCGACAGAAGCGCAACGGTCAGGCGGACGGCCAGCGGCGGGGTCGAGGCAGGGCGCAGCATGGGCTCAGCGCGTCGCATGCGGTCCGATCAGAAGAGCGAGTAAATCAGGGGCGCCAGGGCCGATGATTCGGTAAAGACGATCAGAACCGACAGGAACAAGAGCAGCGCGAGAATCGGGGCGAGCCACCAGCGTTTGGAGCGCCGCAAGAAATACAACGTCTCTGAAAACAGATGCCAACGTCGGTGCATGAGGTTCACCTCCGCAGATCTATGGATAAACGAGTTCTGTTCGACTCAGTCGTATGCTATATGAAAATAGAACTTTGCCCGCACATCGTCAGGTATGGCTGACTTGAGAATAATATACTCACCCAGGAGCAAAATGTCAATCCCTCCTGAGCAGAAGGTGGCGAAAGCCTCCTCGGGTCGATTCACAATCGGGTGCCCCCGCAGGTTGAACGAAGTGTTCAGGAGAACCGGCACCCCTGTCAGGCCGCCAAACGCCTGCAACAGGTCGTAGAAGACCGGGTTGTCCGACCGGGCCACCGTCTGGATACGGGAGCTCTGGTCGACATGGGTCACGGCCGGGATCACGGCCCGCTTGTCGGGGCGCACCGTGAAATTAAAGATCATGTGGGGGGCGGCGCGGTCGCAGTCGAAATACTCGCCGGCCTTTTCCAGCAAAACCGCCGGCGCGAAGGGGCGGAACGGTTCCCGGTATTTGACGGCGGCGTTGATCTTCTCTTTCATGGTGTTGTCCCGGGGGTCGGCGACGATAGACCGGAACCCGAGCGCCCGTGGGCCGAACTCAGCCGCTCCCTGGTATATCCCCACAATCCTGCCGGAAGCCAACTGCTCGGCGAGGTAAGCCAGACGGCGATCGGGCGGTTCGTGGCGGTAGGGGATGCGGTTACTGTCCAGAAAGGTCCGGATTTCGCCATCGGTTGACTCCGGGCCAATCCCGAAGAACGGCTGGGGGAGTCGCGGGGCGTCGGTCAACCGGTAACAGGCATACAGGGCGGCGCCGACCGCGCCGCCGGCGTCACCGGAGGCAGGCTGGACATAGATATCCGAGTAGGTCCCCTCCTTGAGCAGCAGGCCATTCGCCTTGCAGTTGAGGGCCACCCCACCGGAGAGGCAGAGCTTGTCCGAGCCGGTCGCCGTTCGCACGTGGCGGGCCATGGCGAGCACGATCTTCTCGGTCACCGCCTGAATCGAAGCGGCCACGTCTTCATGGAAGCGCTCGAGCGGCGACTCCGGTGTGCGGCGGGGCTGCCCGAACAACTGCTCGAACCTCCGGTTGATCATGCTGAGGCCGTGGTGGAAATCGAAGTAACGCATATCCAGATGGATCGAGCCATTCGGGTGAATCGTCACGATGTTCTTCTCGATCAGATCGACATACAACGGGGAGCCGTAGGGGGCCAGCCCCATCACTTTGTATTCGGCGGAGTTGACCTGGAAACCCAGGTACTGCGTGAAAGCGGAATAGAGCAGGCCGACCGAATGCGGGTAGTGCATCTCGGCCAGCAGGCGGACGCGGTTTCCTTCGCCGATGCCGTACGATGCGGTGGCCCATTCGCCGACGCCGTCGATCGTGAGAATGGCGGCCCGGTCGAACGGCGAGCCATAGAAGGTTCCGGCAGCGTGCGACAGGTGGTGAGTCAGGAACAGCGTCTCACCCTCAAACCCAAGCTCTTTGGCGATCACTTGCTCGACCCAGAGCTTGCGGCGGAGCCAGACCGGCAGAGCAGCCAGAAACGCACGGTACGAGCGGAAGGGGGTGGCCAGATAGCTGTTGATGATGCGGTCGAACTTGACGAGCGGTTTGTCATAGAAGACGACGGCATCCACCTGCGAAATGGCGATCCCTCCCTTGTCGAGGCAAAATTGGACTGCCTGCCTGGGGAGTTCGGGGTCGTGCTTGATCCGGGTGAACCGCTCTTCGCTAACGGCTGCCACCAGCCGGCCGTCGACCACCAGCGCGGCGGCGGCATCGTGATAGAAGCAGGAAATCCCCAGGATACGCATATCAGCTCAGTCGTTTCAGGGATTCATGGTCCGGCTCGCCATCGGCGATCGGCCGCCAGTTGGAGTCCCGACGGCGATAACGTTGGGCGGTTTCCAGCGGGTCCCAGCCGCTGAGGCGCATGAGAGCGCCCCAGGGAGAGATGACCAGGAAATAGACGATGGTCATGAGGATGGCGGTCTGGATACGGCCAAGGCGATGTGCCACACGCTTCCAGCCAGCCCATAGCTGTTGCAGGACTCTCTTCATACTCGTACGGCTCGGTTTGGGTGCGCCACAGCGGCGCGTAGCGCCGCTTGCTAATAATATAGCACACTCCGGGAATTCCGCACATATTATCCATCGCACGTACCATGAATATCGGATCTACTCAAATTCTGGTCACCGGCGGCTCGGGGTCGCTGGGGCGGCAGTTGCTGTACTCCCTGACCAAGCAGGGGATCCGGCCGATTGCCCATATGCGGGCCGGGTCCAACAGCGCTTATGCCGATTCTCTGGGACTGGAGAAGCGGCTGGCGGACCTGAGAAACGAAGCGGAACTGGCCCGACTGGTGGCGGGCGTGGACTGCATTATTCACACCGCGGCCTGGGTCAATTTCCGCCAGGACCGGCTCACCCAGTTCACCGGGCTGAACACTTTCGGGGCAGTGAAGCTGTACGAGGCGGCTCGTAAGGCGGGGGTGAAGCGGTTCATTCAGGTTTCCTCGGTGGCGGCCGTGGGGGGCATGCAACGATCCGGCAAAGGGGCGCCTGTCCCGCCGCTGATGACGGAGGAGCACCCATTCAATCTGGGGCATCTGCGGATTCCGTATATTCTGACGAAACGGGCGGCCGAAGATGAGCTGCTCAAACTCTGGCGGCAGGGGGGACCGGAGCTGGTTATTGTTAACCCCTCGATTATCGTGGCCCCCTCCCGCTCCGGGGATGACCGAAGCAAAGCGACCAAGCTGTTCAGCCGGGCATTTCTGCCCAAGCTGCCGAATATCGTTCCGCTAGTGGACATGCGGGATGTAGCGCCGGCGATCGTGGCGGCGATCACGCAGGGGCGAGCGGGGGAGCGGTATATCCTGACGGGTGAGAATATCCCGGCTACCGAGTTGATCCGTCTGGCCTCGGAACTGCTGGCGGCGAAACCTCGACTGATAGGGATACCGAGGTGGTCTCTCGATCTGGCGTCGCAGTTCTCGGCCGGGTATGGCCGGTTTGCCGGAAAAGCGAAGATTTCTTTCTATCCCGATTTGGTGAAGATGCTGGACTACGACTGGGGGTTTTCATCCGACAAGGCGCGTGCGGAACTGGGGTTTGCTCCGAGGCCGCTCCGGACCACGCTGACCGATTTGTTGTCCAACAATTTTACGGGGACGTGGCAGAAGCCGTAGGCGGCTGGCTGTGTCAGATCAGGGGAGTCGGGGAGCCGAGTTTTCAGTAACCAAGCCGATCCTCCGTTCGTATCATACGACATCATGATCTCAGTTTCCCATCTCCGCAAGCAATACGGGCAGCTCGTCGCGGTCGACGATGTCTCGTTCGATGTCCCCAAAGGGTGTATCTTCGGACTGCTCGGGCCGAATGGGGCGGGGAAATCAACCACGATCAACATGCTGGCCGGGCTGCTCCGGCCGAACAGCGGGACGGTTCAGATAGACGGCGGCGACCCGTCGCACGAGGCGGTGCGGCTCAAGATCGGCAACGCCCCGCAGCAGATGGCGCTCTATGGTGCGCTGACGGCCGAGGAGAATCTTCGGTTCTTTGGTCGGCTCTACCATCTCGGTGGCAAGGAACTGACCGAGCGGGTCCATTGGGCACTCGAATTGGCCGGCCTGAGCGACCGGAAAGGTGATCGGGTGGAGACCTACTCCGGCGGCATGGCCCGTCGTCTCAATCTGGCCTGCGCGCTGGTGCATGATCCGCCGCTCCTGCTGCTGGATGAACCAACCGCCGGGGTGGACCCGCAATCGCGGAACCTCATATTCGAGAAGATAGAGCAGTTGAGGCGGGATGGTCACACGATCATCTACACTACCCACTACATGGAAGAAGCGCAGCGGCTGTGCGACCGGGTGGCGATTATCGACCACGGCAAGATTCTCGATCTGGACACCGTGGATCGCCTTATCGAGAAGCATGGCGGAGAGGCGATGATCGAGGCGGAGCTGACGCCACAGTCCCCGCCGCCAAAAATCGAGGGAGCGGTAATTGAGGAGAACCGTCTGCGGGTTCGCTCGCCGAAACCGCTTGAGGCGGTGGCACAGATGAATGCGCAGGGGATTCAGTTTCGGACATTGCGCGTGGAGCGCGCCGATCTGGAGGCAGTCTTTCTGAACCTGACCGGACGGAGGTTGCGCGACTGATGGGCAGCATTCTCTCTATCGCTCTCAAGGATCTGCTCCTGCTTTGGCGCAACAAGTTCGGGCTGTTCTGGGTGATTGCGTTCCCGCTTCTGATGGCGCTCTTTTTCGGCTCGATTTTCTCCGGCGAGGGGTCCGGCGCGCGAACGATGCGAATCGCCTATGTCGCAGAGCCATCGGCCAGTGCCGATGAGTTCTATAAAGAGCTATCCAAATCCGAGGTACTGGCGATCCGGCGGATGCCGCTCGATTCGGCGCACGGCCTGGTGGCGCGCGGGAAGTTGGTCGCCTATGTGCAGTATTTCACCGCCCCCGCCGGTGGATTCGAGATGTTCGCCATGATGCGTGACTCTATCCAGGTCGGCATCGACCCGGCCCGCAAGGCCGAGGCCGGCTACCTGCAGGGGCTGATGGCCCAGGCCTTCTTCACCCGCCTGCAGCGCCAGTTCACCGACACGAAACAATGGAGCGCGTCGCTCGACAAGATGCTGACAGCGGCGGACTCCGCCAGTTGGCTCAAGGACGACCAGCGTGGCCTGTTCAAGTCGATGTTGCAGTCCGTGGATACGTTCATGGCCAGTACCGACAGTGCGAGCGACTCCGCCGGTACGAGCGCGCAAGGGGGATTCGCGAGTCTGAAACTTGGCTTCACCGATGTTGTGTTGTCAGCCAGCCAACCGCGCACGAGTTGGGAGATCACCTTCCCGCAGTCAATTATCTGGGCGCTGATCGGCTGTGCCGCGACCTTCGCGCTCTCGCTGGTGATCGAACGGACGCGCGGCACCTATACCAGACTCCGTCTGGCCCCCATCTCCCGCACCCAAATTCTGGCCGGTAAGGGGCTGGCCTGTTTTGTCGCCTGTGTGTCGGTCTGCACGCTCCTCATGATCTTCGGCTCGCTGGTGTTCGGCGTGCGCATCATGTCGCCCGTCATCCTGGCGGCCGCTATCGCCTGCTCCGGGTTCTGCATCGTGGGTATCATGATGTTGATCAGCGTGCTGGGGAAAAACGAGCACACGGTCGGCGGGGCCGGCTGGGCGATTCTGCTGATTATGTCCATGACCGGCGGCGGGATGATTCCGCTCATGTTCATGCCGTCGTGGGTGGCTACGGCCAGCAACTTCAGCCCCCTCAAGTGGTGCTCGCTGGCGTTCGAGGGTGCGATCTGGCGGGGATTCGGCTGGGGCGATATGGCGCTGCCGCTCGGGATTCTGATCGGGATCGGCCTGGTCGGATTCAGTATCGGCGTGACGGTGATGGCGAAAGCCGACCGCTAGTCGAACCTGTTCAAACCCTTCGCGGGATCATCCAACCGTTCTTCACAAACTCGAACCCGACATGTTCGTAATATCCCTCCGCGGTAACCGCCGCCAGTAACAGCAGCATCACCTGATCCCCCAGCGACTCCCGTGTGAGGCGAATCAGTTCTTTGCCAATCCCTTGCCGTTGATATGCCTGGGCGACGGCCAGATCGGAGAGGTAACAGCAATAGCAGAAATCGGTCAGCGACCGTGCCAGTCCGACCAGTTGGCCGCCATCCCAGGCGGTCCAGAGGAGGTCTGCCTCCCGAAACATCCTCTCAATTCGCGGCAGATCGCTGGTCGGGCGTTTGAGCCCGGAATCGTCAAACAGCGCTGCCACCAGATCGGCGGGCGGGATAACGGATCGAGTGTACCGAATCGGCATGTAAGGCTCTCCTGTTATTGGCCGGCCGCTCCCCGGATAGGGGAACGCGGCGCAATATGGATTGTTTTACTCAATTATAACACCGCCAAGTGTTTTGGAGCCCCAAAATCTGCCGGGAGGCAGGAAAGGTAGGTTCGGTATGGTTCGACTGATGATTCGGTTGACCACCCTCGGCTTGCTGCTCGCCGTGGTCACGATGAGCGGCTGTTCCTCGGACAGCAACAATGCCACCGGCAACGGCGGCGGAGGGGGAGGCGGGCGCGAATTCGTTTCCGGTGATCTGGGCAACGGCGCATCATTTCAGCACGTTTTCGGCACGGCCGGGACGTATGCGTACTTCTGCCGGTACCACGGCGCGGCGGGCGGGGTCGGGATGTCCGGTACGATTACGGTGACCGGGACCGGCACGGCGGCCATGCACGCGTTCAGCATCACCGACAATACTCTCCCCAGCACCACCATTCATGTCAATGACACGGTCAGGTGGACCAATAACACGGTCATGACCCACACGGTGGAGTCGGACAATTAGGCACGGTTCGGACGGGTAGTCCGAACGGTCCACGCCAGACCGCCCGATAATCCGGCTTGCTCTCAGGTCAGCGCCGGGCTATTATCGGGCGGTTCGATTATCGGTCAGACAACACAACCATCAACCAGGAGTGTGCCATGCGCAAGCTTGTTCTGCTCGTTTGCATGGGGATTCTGGCTGCCGCCTCAACTCAGGCCGGCATCATCCCAAGCTGGGAATCCCCCTCGAAGAAAGTCGGTTTTTTCCCCATCAGTAATGAAATATCGCTCTATGCCAATGTCGATGATCGCGGCAAAGACCGGGGGCGGACGCTGCAAATCGTCTCGCTCAACAGCTTCAAACTGCTGACCGAATTCACGATCGAGTTCACCGGCGATTTCAATTATGATTACACGCCGGGGCTGTCCAACGACCACTACATGGAACTGGGGATCGTCAAGCACTTCTCCCGCTTCTTCAGCGTCAACGTGCAACGGGTGATGTCCAGTTTCGAGGCGGCCCCGGTCAATCAGTACGGGGTGCGGTTCAGCTTTTAGCGACGGCGGCAGCGGGGCGACGAATCAGGTTGAGTGTCAGCCCGGTGCCGAGCAGAATCAACAGCGTTCCGACAATCATGGTGAGCGTGATCGTCTCGTGCAGGAAGATCACGCCCCAGATCATGCCGAACACCGGCATGAGGAACGTGACGGTGAGCGCCTTGGTCGGGCCAACATCGACAATCAGCCGGTAGTACAGGAGATATGCCACGGCGCTGCAGAGCAGGCCGAACACGATCATGCCAATTACCAGCGGGGCGCTGAGATCACCGCGCAACGGTTCGAACGGTATGCCGAGCAGCAGCACCAGGCCGGCGGTGGTCTGGCTGCAGCCGGCGATACCGACCGGTTTGAGTTCCTGGCCGAATTTCTTGACATAGGCGGCCGAGAAGCCGTAGCAGAAGGTCGCCCCGATGCACGCGGCAACCGCCAGTGCGAAATAGGCATCGGTATGAACCGCCCCCAGCTTCACGACCAGGGTCACGCCGAGGGCGCCGACAATCAGCCCGGCGATCTTGCCCCAGGTGAGCCGTTCATTCAACCAGAGCGCGGCGAACAGGGCGCCGAAGAACGGCGAGGTGGAGTTCAGGATGACGGACAGCGACGCCGGGATATGGAGGGCGGCGAACGAGAAGAAGAAAAACGGCAGGCCCGAATTGGTGGCGCCGATGATCAGATATTTTTTCCAGTGACGGCGCCAGTCCGGGTCGAACGCGATCGCTTTGAAATAGAGATGCAGCGCGGCGCCGGCGATCAGCACCCGGGCCGCCGCCGTAATCACCGGCCCGAAGGTGGGGACCAGCCAGCGCATGAAGATGAACGAGCCGCCCCAGATGGCGGCCAGCACGATCAGTTGGATAATGCTACTTACGCGCATGGGACCCGGACGACTGAGTAAGCTGAGCGAGGTTTCTGGAAGAATCGGCCTTCTGTCCTGGTGCGGTGCGCTCTAAATTGAGCAGCCATTCCTTGCGCCAGATGCCGCCGCCGTAGCCGCACAACGAGCCATCGGCGCGGATCACCCGGTGGCACGGTATGATGATGGCCAGACGGTTTCGCCCATTTGCCCGGCCCACTGCCCGGACCGCCCGCGGCTGCGACAGCCGTTTGGCCATCTCGGCATAGGACCAGGTGTGGCCGAAAGGTATCTTCTGCAGCAGCGTCCAGACAGCACGCTCGAACGATGTGCCGTGCAGGGCAACCGGGGTGCTGAACTTCGGACGAGCGCCGTCGAAGTACTCCCGTAGTTCGAGAGCGATCCTATCGAGATGCCGATGATGTCCGGGAAGCACGAACGAGCCGGTCTGTCTGCGCAACAGCAGAATCTCGTTCTCCAGCCCGCGGCGGTCGACGAATTCGAGCAGATGGAGTCCCTCATCATTGGCCAGCGCGAGCATCGGCCCGAGCGGTGTCTCCAGCCATTTGGCGTACAGGCAGTTCACCTGCTCGGCCTGGCTTGGAGGCGTGCCGAATAGCTGTTTGAAGGCATCAAAAAACCCGCTGGCGGATTCGTAGCCGTGGTCGATTTGCGCGCCGATGACGCTTTCCCCATCCCGAATCTGCCGGAGCGCCTGTCCCATGCGGCGCGATCGCTGGTAGGTCTGGAACGTCAGGCCGCAATGCCGCTGAAACTGGCGACGGGCGGTGGAGGGATCGATACCGAGCGAGATGAGATCGGCGTTCCGGATGCGTCGCGAGGGGTCCTGCTCGACCAGGGCGCAGAGTCGTGTTACCAACGCCGGCGCCGGCTTCTCCCGTTCCAGGGGATGACAACGCGCGCAGGGGCGAAAGCCGGCGAGAAGCGCTTCCTGCGACGTGGGGAAGAAGTCGACATTCTCCGGCTTGGGCTTGCGGGCCGGACAGGTGGGGCGGCAAAATATGCCGGTGGTACGCACGCCGACGAAAAACAGCCCCTCGAACGATGAATCGCGTTCTACCAGCGCCCGGTACATGATCGATTCTGATGGCATCTTGCTCACAACGAAACTCCTGCGGTCAATGGTTGTCAGGCGCCAGTGACCGAATCACTACATGATACGGCGAAGCGGTCCGACTGGTCAACCGTCGGAGCCAAAATACGGGGCGGCTGCGAGTGTGCATTCGGTTTCGAGGCAGTGAATTGATTTCCTTTGAGAGATACAAACGAGACGGGCGAGCCATCCGGCCCGCCCGACGAAATGCGAGAGAATCAGACTTCCGGCGGGTTCATCCCCATGCCGGACCATTCTTCCCTGGCTGGCCCATACACACCCGGCACGGTCAATCCGGCCTGACGCATTAGGACGGTCATCTGGCCGCGGTGATGTACTTCATGCCGAACCAGAATGCTCAGGGTGAGCGATCGCTTCCACGGGAAAGCGCCATACATGGTGTCCACCACGTCGAGCGTGGCGTCGGTCCAGTTCCCCTTGATGCCATCGATCATTTCCTTGGTGACCGCCGCGTATGCCTTCTGGATATCCGCCGCTTTGGACGGCACCGGAGCATCCTTGGAGACACTGGTGAACTTGAGGCCAGTCTGGGCCATCATTTCGGCATAGGTCGTGACGATATGCCAGGCCATCCGGCCGAGGGTGCGGTGGTCATGGCCGACGCTCTGCCCGAGAGAAGCATCGGTAAGGGCGTTCATAATCTTCTTGGTGCTCCCCGCCTCCTGCCCCCAGTCGGTTTCGAATTCCTGAATACTGGTATACATCCGCGAATCTCCTCAGAGGTTACTCGTGCTTGTTGCCGGTCCTATATACGATTGCGCCGCTGATTCGGCCATCACATTCAGCCGATGGGTATCATACGGTCGGGCAGCTCGGTTGGTTCCTGTCTACGCCAGTCGGATATTGACGGTTCCGCCCAGGATCGCCTCGATCTTCTCGATCACGGCATCGCTCAGTTCGAATTCGGAGGCGCCCAGATTCTCTTCGAGCTGCCGTTCATCGGTGGCCCCGGTGAGGACGGCGGAAATCTCCGGCAGACGCAGCGCCCAGGCCAGCGCCAGTTGCCCCACCTTCACGTTGAAGGAATCGGCCAGCGCGGTCAGTTTGCGGACCTTGGCGATGTTTTCTTCGGTCAGGTCCCGTTTGAGCCACTCGGTGGTGGCGCCGCGCGAACCGGGCGGCAGGCCATCGTTGTACTTGCCGGTGAGGATCCCCTGGGCCAGTGGCGACCAGACAGTCAGCCCGAGACCGTACTTCTGGCAGATCGGGATCAGCTCGGTTTCGATGTGGCGATCCAGCATGTTGTAGCGGGGCTGTTCGACGATCGGCCGGTAGGCGCTGCAACGGTCGGCATCTCCGATCGCCCGCTCGATCTGCGCCTCGGTCCAGACCGAGGTGCCCCAGTAGAGAATCTTTCCCTGCCGCACCAGGTCATCCATAGCGCGCACGGTCTCTTCGACCTCGGTTTCCGGGTCGAAGCGGTGGCAAAAGTAGATATCGATATAGTCGGTGCCAATCCGCTGCAGGGATTTGTCGATCGACTCCATGATATGCTTGCGGCTCAGGCCGCGGTCGTTGACATCGTCCGACATCGGCCAGAACAGCTTGGTGGAGATCACCAGGTCGCTCCGCTTGAGCCCGGAGATCGCCTGCCCCACCGCCTTTTCGGCCTCACCGCGCGCATAGATATCGGACAGGTCGAGGAAATTGATGCCGCGGTCGAGGGCCGCGCGCACGATGCGGGCGGTGCGGGCGCTGTCGACCGAACCGCCGAAGGTTAACCACCCCCCGAGTGCAATTTCCGAGACTTTCAACCCGGACTTGCCGACACGACGATAATTCACGGCCAGCCTCCTGTGTTTGATTACTTCATTATGCGGTAAATAACGGAGAAACGCGCCGGTTTGGCAAGGTCACGGATTCAGAGACAAAGTGCGAACCGACCCTAACGATCCAGTTGCGGAAAGCGGGCCTGCTGATTTCGATAGTAGGCGCTATCCATCCCCTGCCCGAGCGCGAACCGGTAGGCGCCCGAGGCCAGATCGAACCGCCCTCTTTCGATGTATAGTTCCCCGAACCGCTGGAAGAACTGCGGACCAATTTCCGGCTGCGTCTCGAGCCGTGAGAGGTGGGCGAAGGAGCTGTCTTCCTGTCCGAGGCCATGGAACGCCGCGGTCAGGTTGATGTGGGCGTTGATCAGTGTGCTGTCAAGCTCCAGTACGCGGTGCAGGACATCGACCGCGTCGGCCATTCGGTCGGCGCGGAAATAAGCGGTGCCGAGGTTGTTGAGAATAAACGGCGAATAGGGATTGAGACCATCGGCCACCTGCAGCACGATCTGGGCGCTGTCCAGATACCCCGCATCCAGATAGCAGACACCCAGGTTGGACCAGGCATCGGCGAACAACGGATTGGCGGTCGCGGCCCGGCGCGCCCAGCCGGTCGCATCGCGAAATTTTCCGTCATTGATCAGGCGACTGGAATTTTGGTTGTAGCCGACCTCCGGGTAGACTCGGTCGAACTGTTTTACCAATTCATCGACCCGTGTCTCGTTTCCGACCGAGCGGTAGTACTCCATCAGCACCGACCAGGCGTTCTTGCTCTTCACGCGGTCGAGGTTGAGGTAATTCTCGAGATGGGTGGATGCGACGGCGGGCGTGTGCTGTGAGGCGACCCGGGGGCCGAGCAGAATCAGGCCGAGGAGGATGGAGAGGCTGACGGCAATTACTCGCAACCGGGTCGGGACCTGGCAGCGGAGGGTCAGATAATAGGCGAGGAGCGCCAGCGGCACGCCGCAGAAGGCGAACAGGTCCCAGTCGCGGGGGAGTCCCAATTTGGGATTGAATATGAAGGTAGCGCCCAGCACGCTCAGGGTGAGAATGATCAGGAACCGGACGGCGGGGTTCTTGGCTGTCGTCTCGCTGAGACTGGTTGCGCCCGCGAGTATCAGTAACGGCAAACCCGGTAGGAGTAAGAGCAACAGGTTGCCTAAGTCGAGCAGACGACGCGGCGCAAACAGCGTCTCACCATCGGCGGCGAACTGATCGGCGAACAACGGTATTATGGCGAACCGGAAGAACAGGAAACGCGAGTAGAAGAAGTAGTAGATGAGCCCGCCGACCAACAGGCCGAGTATCAGCACCAGCAGTTTTGTCCGGAACGATATGCGGCGGAATCGACTGCCGGTGTTTGTCTCGCGCAGCAGGAGATAGGCCGCAGCCGGGATGAGCAACACGCCGAAAATGTGCAGGATGGGCGCCAGCACGAGGGGCAGCAGGAGCCAGTAGCGATTGACCTTGCCCTCAAGCGCCAGCATGCCAAGAAGGGCGAAGGAGAGGATGACCGCGTCGAAGAGTGCGTAATGTTCCACATAGCCGAAATAGAGTAGCATGAATCCGGAGCTGACCACTCCGAACAAGAACAGCCACCGTTCGCGATTCCGCTCGAACAGGAGTCGGGCCGCAATGGCCGTGATCGCCAGCACCAGAATCCCCGCACACCACGATATCAGTTGGAATGTCAAAAGCGCCTGATCATCGGTCCGCCCGCCAATGAGATCATACAGCGTATAATGCAGCTTTGATGTGACCATATCCCACGACTTCACCGGCGGCACATGGTCGGCCAGCCGCTGCAGTAACTGGTAGCCATCGCCCAGGAAATAGGTGCGTGAGGGAAAGAGGAAAAAAGTGGCGGCCGGCAGAGCACATCCGATCGTTGCCACACCCCAGAAGGTCCGCGCCGAGTCGGGTCCCGCACCGGGGGGTGCTTCAGCAAGTAACCGGGGGGCCATTCGTCCGATCAACAGCGGCGCGATTCCGGCCAGCGCCAACACGCCGTACGATATCCAGTCCGGCCAGTAGGCAAACCAGTTGAGTCCCCAGATGCGGATCTCCGGAAACAGCCGCCCCAGCAGTAGCAGGGCCAGCATGAGATAATAGGCGACATAGAGGGGCAGGGTTGCATCGGATTGCCTTGGGGGCTGAGGAACTGTCGATTTGGAACGTGACATGATGACCTGGTCGCTTTGCGGGCGTGCGGTCAGTGCTCTCGGCCGCGACTATTCAACCTGCTGAATTCGCTTGTTGATCTGGCCCCAGATATCGGGGTGAGTGGTTTCGTAGCCGGCTTTCCGATAGGCCTCGCGCGCCTGGTGCAGGAGTCGCAGACCCTCGCCCTTGTTTTGCATGGCCAGGTACACTTCGCCCAGATCGTGCGCCGCCTGGCCGATCGCGCTCGCGTCCCCCAACCGTTCCGCCCAGGCCAGCGAGGGGCGGAGCCACTGGAGGGCGCTTTCAAACTGCTCGAGCATGCGGTAGGTCATGCCGATCGAATAATCGGCGATCAGCTTGGCCCGCTCATCGGAGAACCGCCAGTGAAAATCGCGCGCTTTCAGGTAGCAGTCGAGCGCTTCGACATACCGCGCGGAATCGTAATAGGTCGCGCCGAGGTTGTTCCAGAGCGGCCCCAGCCAGTTCTCTGACTCGGAGCTTTCGGCGATGGCGATCCCCTTCCGCCCCCATTCAATTTGTTCCTCGACCGTCTCTCCCACGATCGCCAGCATGTTGGCGGCATCAACCGCCCGCGGGCTGAGACTCTGGTTGGCGCAGAAGGTGTACATGTCTTTGAAGGTCCGTCGCGCCTCCGTCAGGTTCTGGGCTTTCCATTCGAAACGTCCCTTGACCCCCAGATACCGGGAGTAGCCCATCGGATCCGACTCACTCGCTTTGGCGGCGGCCTCCTCGAGCCAGTTCTTTCCCTCCTCGCGCTTTCCCTGAATCAGGCAGACCCGCGCCAATTGCGCGGCCGATTCGACCTCCACCGGACGATTAAACTCCTCGCGGGCGAGTTCGAGCGCCCGGCGATACGAATCGGCGGCGTCGGCATACTTCTTGGCCTGAAACAGGTCATCGGCCTGCTGCAGGGCACCGTTGGCGGTCAATTCGGTCTCGCTCACGATTCTTCCTCACGTTTTCCCCGGCCCCGACCGAGGCCAATATATGCGATCCCGGCGACGGCGACAATAGCGTTGCTGCCCCCCTCGCTCCGCTCCATCCCCGTGTCTCGGACCGACAATTACATTGACAGAAAAGCATGGATATGCTATTCTACTATCAGACCTCACCGCCCTCACTGCGCACGGAGAATGAAAGAGCGCACAACCCGACAAAGGATTCGCCCGTGACGCTGCACCTGTTCGCTCCGACGTTTCTTCTGGCCGTTTTCCTGCTGTCTGGTGTCGGTTTTGCCCAGTCAGAGCCGGTCTGGGACACCCTCTCCACCGGCTGCACGCGCCTGATTGTCGGCTCGAACGGCAATATGGGGCATCAGGGGATAGGCAGAGTCAATCTGGATTACTGGGATTTCGGCGATTGCGACACGGTCGATTCGATCCCAGGCGAGACCGAACGGTACCTGTCCGATGCCTCACCCATTATCATCAAGAAGCTCGCGTCGCCGGACACGGTGATCGCGAGTTGGTCGATGTTCGGCGATGGTCCGGGGAGCGCCTACGGGTTCCTGCCGGTGAACGATCAAGTGCCGCCAATCGCAGTGCCGCTGCACACGAACACGGCGACCTACCAGAAATTCGAATCCGGCCAGTTCATCACGGTCGATTCCGAATTAGCGATTGAGATGACCTGGTGGGCGCCGACGAGTGGTGACAGCTGTAATTTCATAATCCAGAGAATGATGGTGTTCCCGTATGCGGGTACGGCGCAGTCCGGGCTGACTATTGGGCAGGCGTTTGACTTTGATGTGCCCGCCGATACCGCCACCTACAACAAGGGCGGATTTGACGCAGGCCTCGGGCTCGTTTACCAGCAGGGGTATGAGTACAAGTCGGTAGCGGGCAAAGAGTGCCAGAAGAATGACCGACGTTTGGCCGGTGCGGCGATGCTGATAGGGTACAACAATATAGAGTACATTGCCTCGGGTATGTGCAAGTACCAGGTCGCTCCATACGGTCTGTTCACAGCCCTAACAAGCGAAGACATCCAGCCGTCTGGCGGATTTGTCCCAAGGGATCTGTGGCTCAAGATGTCGGCAAGTGGGCCGCAATCTGTTCCTGACAACGCCGATCTGCATTCCATTCTAACCTACAGACACAACTCCGATCTCGCCGCGACCGATACGCTGGTCTTCTACACGGTAATAACGACTATCAAGAACGGTTACCTGGGAGATTTGCAGTCATCTGTGAGCAAGGCGAAGCGGTGGTACAGGAACAACCTTGCGGGGCCTGACCCCATGTGCACTTGTATCAACACTACCGGCAATGTCGACGGCGATTCATGGGACCTTGTCGATATCTCTGATCTGTCGGTAATGGTTGACTACCTCTTTTTTGGCGGGTGGCTGCATGGCTACTTTGAAGAATGCGATGTGAATCAGGACCTGAGCATTGATATCGGCGATCTGCAGAAGCTGATCGACTTCCTGTTCTTCGGCGGTATGCTGCCGAACTGCTGGTAGGCGGGGACTGCCCCCTAATGACGCCCCCCAATTCCGTTTGCCCCACCTAATCCATAATCATATATTCCTGCCGAGCTTATGGCCGCCGGCCGCCGATACTTGCTCTGGAGCGACGCACCGTCGCCCCCAGCCGAGGCGGATCGGTCGAACCAAACCGTCAGGCGAGCGTAAGAGTTGTAGCCGGGCGCCGAACCCCAAAACATGAAATCGGCAGACAGGTAAGGTACTGATGCGCGCTCTCATAACCGGGATAACAGGACAAGACGGCTCCTATTTGGCCGAACTCCTGCTCGATAAAGGGTACGAGGTGGTCGGCATGGTCCGTCGCGCCTCCACCGAATCATTCGAGCGGATCAACCACATCAAAGACAAAATCACGCTCGTGCAGGCGGATTTGCTGGATCAGTTGTCGATTGTCAACGTAATCGAACAGCACCGCCCCACCGAGGTGTACAATCTCGCGGCGCAGTCGTTTGTCCCCACCAGTTGGGTGCAGCCGGTGCTGACCGGCGAATTCGATGCCCTCGGCGTCACCAAGGTGCTCGAAGCGATTCGGCTGGTGGACAAGAAGATCAGGTTCTATCAGGCCTCATCGTCGGAGATGTTCGGCAAGGTGCGCGAGGTCCCGCAAAAAGAGAGCACGCCGTTTTACCCCCGCTCCCCCTATGGGGTCGCCAAAGTGTACGGCCATTTCATCACGGTGAATTACCGTGAGAGCTACGGCATCCACGCCAATTCGGGAATACTGTTCAATCACGAATCGCCGCGGCGCGGTTTGGAATTTGTCACGCGCAAGATCACCGATGGCGCGGTCCGGTGCAAACTCGGATTATCCGACAAGCTCGCGCTCGGGAATCTCGATGCCAAACGGGACTGGGGGTTCGCCGGCGACTACGTCCGCGCCATGTGGCTGATGCTCCAGCAGGAGCGGCCGGATGATTACGTCATCTCCAGCGGCCAGACGCATTCAGTGCTGGAGTTCGTGAAGCTGGCGTTCGGTTCGCTCGATCTGGACTACAAAAAGTATGTCATCACCGACCCGCGCTTCGTGCGCCCGGCCGAGGTGGACCTGCTCTTAGGGGACTGCTCCCATGCCCGCACGAAACTCGGCTGGGAACCGACCGTCACGTTCGAGGGGCTGGTAAAGATGATGGTGGTGGCGGATTTGAAACGCCTGTCGGGTGATGCGGCCGAATGAAGCGCCCCTCTGCTCTCATTACCGGCATCGCCGGTTTCGCCGGATCGTACCTTGCCGAAGAACTGCTGGCTGATGGGTTCGCTGTCGCCGGCACGATCCTCAAAAATGAACCGACTACCAATCTGGCCGAGATCAAATCGGATATTCGATTAGTGACACTCGATATCACCAACCGGTCCCAGTGCGAAAAGGTACTGCGCCAGGTCAAGCCGGATTACGTGTTCCATCTGGCGGCGCTCTCATCGGTGGGGCAATCGTTCCAGAACGAGGAACTGACTTTCGCCGTAAATTTCCAGGGGACTCTCAATCTCCTGCGAGCGGCCAAAGATATTCGCACGCTCAAGCGGTTCCTGCAGATTGGCTCCTGCGAGCAGTATGGCCCGGTGGGCACACTGAAAGGCCCGATTCTCGAAACGCAGCCGTTTCGTCCGATTTCACCCTACGCCATCTCCAAAGTGGCGGCCGAGCACGCCGCGCTTTATTACTGCCACCGCTACGGCCTGCCGGTGATCGCGGTGCGGGCGTTCAACCACAGCGGCCCCCGCCAGACCGAGACTTTCGTCATTCCGGCGTTTGCTCGCCAAATTGCGCGGATTGAGGCCGGAAAGCAGGACCCGGTGCTGCAAGTGGGGGACCTCTCCCCGAAGCGGGATTTTTCCGATGTCCGCGATATTGTCCGGGGGTACCGGCTGCTGGCGCAGATGGGGAAGTCGGGAGAAGCGTACCAACTCTGTTCCGGAAAAGCCGTGACTGTCCGCGCCGTTTTGGAGTTATTGAAGCAACTCTCGACCCGGAAGATTGTTGTCAAACTGGACAGGAGCCGTCTCCGTAAAGCCGATATTCCGGCCCTCTTGGGGAGCAACCGCAAGGTCCGCGCCCATACCGGCTGGCGACCGAGCTATCAACTGCGGGAGACGGTTACCGATACATTGAATTATTGGCGAAATATCGAGGGGGGGACCACGACGATGAATAAACGTACTGATAAAGGAGATAGGGGACATGGCCACAAAAGCCGTTAAGAAAACCAAACTGGCCGACGAGATGATCAACAATATCCGGACCCGCAAGGCGGTCCCCGGACTGATCGGGCTCGGGTATGTCGGCCTGCCGCTGGCGATCGTGCTGGCCGAGGCCGGCTTCAAAGTGGTCGGCTACGACATTTCCAAGCAGAAAGTCAAACTGCTCAATGCCGGCAAGTCCGATATCGATGACATCTCTGATGAAGAGGTGCGCAAAGCGGTCAGCACCGGCCATTTGGTCGCTACCGATGATCCGAAACGGATTTCGCAGATGGATACCATTTCCATCTGTGTGCCGACGCCGCTCTCGAAGACCAAGGACCCCGATGTCAGTTTCATTCTGAAGGCGGTCGAAGAGATCACCCCGAATCTCAAGCGCGGTGCGCTGGTCGTCCTCGAATCCACCACCTACCCCGGCACGACCGAGGACCTGATTCTCCCCAAGCTGGAAGAGACCGGCCTGAAAGTGGGACAGGATTTCTTCCTGGCGTTCTCGCCGGAACGGGTCGATCCGGGCAACCCGAAATACAACACCCGCAACACGCCGCGCGTGGTCGGCGGTGTGACGCCGGACTGCACGCGGGTGGCTATGGCGTTCTACGAGCAGACCCTGCCGCTGGTGCGGGCGGTCTCCTCGACTCAGGCCGCCGAGATGGTGAAGCTCCTGGAGAACACCTTCCGCTCCGTCAACATCGGGCTGGTGAACGAAGTCGCGCTCATGTGCGACCGGCTCAAAATCAATGTCTGGGAGATTATCGATGCCGCCTCTTCCAAGCCGTTCGGCTTCATGCCATTTTATCCCGGCCCGGGGCTGGGCGGGCATTGCATCCCAATCGACCCGCATTACCTGTCGTGGAAGCTCAAATCGCTGAACTACTATGCGCGCTTTATCGAGCTGGCCGGTGATATCAACAGCCACATGCCGGAATGGGTGGTGGAGCGAGCCATACGTTTGCTGAGCACGCGGGCCGGCGTGGCCCTGAGCAAAGCCAATGTCCTCGTGCTCGGGCTCGCCTACAAGCGGGATATCAAGGATATCCGCGAGTCCCCGGCGCTCGACGTGATCAGCCTGTTCAAGGAGCGGGGCGCCAAGGTCACGTTCAATGATCCGCATGTCCCGGACTTCGAAATGGATGGCAAGCGGGTCAAATCGACCAAGGTCACCGAGGCGCTGCTGAAGCAGTCCGATCTGGTGGTGATTGTCACCGACCACACGTCTTATGATTACCAGTGGATTGTAGATCACTCGAAACTGGTGTTCGATACCCGTAACGCCACCAAGAAGGTGACGCGGAATCGGGACCGGATCGAACTGCTCTAACCGGCATCTACCCAGAACGCGGTATAGCCGACCGGAAGGTCGGCTATTTTTTTGTCTCAGAACGGGTTAAGGCCTGTTCGGCGCCTGCCGATGTTAGAGGAAAGGCAGGAAAACACCCGTGACTGATACCAGCAATAATCCGGAAAGACGGCTTAGGGATATCGGCCTCATTCTGCGCGATCTCCTCAAGGTGATCAAGGTGGTTGCCATGTATCCGGAGGGGAATCCGCTGCCGCAGTCGCTCCGTCGCTCGTTCTCCGAGAAGCTCGTGAGTTTGCTCGATGAGCACGGCGACATCGTGCTTCAAATCAATCGTACCACCCTGGTCTGCGATAACCAGACGGTTTTCACCGATGGCTCCAAGGAAGAGAGTCTGGCGGCGCTTTTCTTCGAGGTCGGGATAACGGAACTCGTGTTCAAGCAGGGGCTCGATGTCCCCGAGATGTACCGTTTTCTGGAGATCATCAAGCAGTACCAGAATTGCCACGACAAATCGGTGGACCTGGCCAATCTTCTCTGGGAAGCCAGTCTGGGGCGCATCTCATTTCGCACGCTCGAAGATATCGAGCTGTCCGAGTATGATGGGGATTTTCGGGTTCAGGAGATCCTGCGGGCCGCCCACGGCGAGGACTCCGGCGGTCTGCCAATGGTGGGAGATGATGCGGAAGGGTACGAGGCGATCTTCCATCTCGATGACTCCTCGCGCATCGAACTGCCCGAGGAAGACCGGACCGTAGTTCGTCGCTCGGGTGAACCCTCGATGCAACGCCGACCGGCCGGAACCCCCTTCCACGCGGTTGTTCCGGGGGAAGTCCCCAACTCCGTGTTCGATGACGGTGCGATCGACGAAGTTTCATTCAGGACCGCTGAGGCGGCCGAGGCCATGGGCTTCGACGGGCTTCCGCCGGGGAAGGCGGTGGTGCCGGACACGGCACTGATCCTGAACGACGAATTCAAGCTTTCGGAGGAGCAGGAGCGGGAGATCGGCGGCCGGTTGATCGAGGATGCCCAGTTCGACATGTATGAGTCGACGGTCGAACTGCTCAAGGAGATGCTCCATCAGGAAGCCGAAATGGAGGCGTTTTTCGAGACAGTGACCATCTGCGAGCGCATCTTCAACGAGTTCATCCGGACCGCTCATCTGGCAGAGGGGGGACGGCTGCTCGATTACTTCCAGGCGCTGGAAGACCAGCTGCGGGAGAAACGCCCGCTTTGGGCTGAGCGGCTCCGTGACGCCCGTCATGCGGCCGGCAGCCGGGAGCGGCTGAAATTCCTGGCCGAAGCGCTTAACGGCAATCCCGAGATCAGCACGGCCGATATGCGCCGCTTTTTGGATCATTTCGGCTGGGAGGCGCTGGGTGGCATTACCGACCTGCTGGGGGAACTCGACCACCAGATCCATCGCCAGGCACTCTGCGATTTTCTCGCCGTCCGGGGCAAAGACAACCTGGCCACGGTCTCAAAAGGGATTCACGACAAGCGCTGGTACGTGGTGCGCAACTCGATTACCGTGCTGGCCCAGATCGGCGACCGTCAGGCGCTGACGTATCTGCGCAAGGCGGTCACCCACGAGGATGCGCGCGTACGACAGGAACTGGTGAAGGCGCTGCAGGAGGCGGCCCACGCGGAGGCGCTGGACATTCTCATGCACCTGGTGCGCGACCGCGACGCCGAGGTCCGGAAGCAGGCGGTGGAAGCCATTGTCGCCCGGCGCGGACAGGCCGCTTTCGATGTCATCACCAATATCATGAACGACGACAGTTTCCTGTCGCTCGACCGGACCGAGCAGGAACACCTCCTGACCGCCTATTCGGTCCTGGGGGGAGAGCACGCCATCGAGTACCTGCGCAAGCTGATCGTGCGGTACAATCCGTTCCGCGATCCGGTAGTCGCCTTCTTCCGCAAGGCCGCTTTCCACGCCCTGGCGCAGAACAAGAGCGAACGCTGCGGCCGGCTGCTGGCCAGGTTGAGCTCGAGCTGGCGACCGGACGTCAAACGACAGGCTACGGCGGCGCTCCGCCAGCGTCGCGAACAACTCTACGGAGGACCCGGTGAACACGCCCGTACTTGAGAATGCCGGACGGTCGCTGGCCGGCAAGTCGGAAGAGAAACTGCTCCTGTCGTTTTTCGTCTTCTACAAGACCGCCCGAATCATCGAGGACAACAACGCCGTGTTCACCAACCAGTCCAGTGCGTTCTTCGAGCATCTCCGGTACGAACGCGAGGACGGCGCTGTCGACGTCACGATCAAGAATGTAGACGGCCACTATTTCGTGAACGACCGGATGGCTCGTTTCGGCGCCTCCGCCCAGGCGGGAGCCGACAGCGTGATCGCCGAGTGGAAGACACTCGGCATCGGCGGGGTCACCTTCCGTTCCGGCGTCACGATCGAGGAAGTCCGGCTGTTCGTCAAGTTCATGGCTTCCGTCAAACCCAACAGCGCCAACCAGCAGCAGCTTTCGGCCGAGCTTACCTCGCACCGGTGGCACGGCATCAGTCTACTGTCGCTGAAAGAAACCAACGCCCACGACCCGGGGCTCGATGAGGAGCGGCGCAAACACATCCGCGCGGCCGCCCGCTCGACCTTCTTCCAGTCGATGAATGTCGTTGAGGAAGTGGTCGTCCACACGCTCCACGACAAAGAAGTGAACATCGCCAAGACCAAGCGGGTCGTCCATTCGCTGATCGATCATATCATGCGCGACGAGTCCTCCATGATCGAGCTGGCGTCGATCAAAGACTACGATGACTACACCTACGCCCACTCCACCAACGTCTGCGTGTACGCCCTCACCCTGGGCGTCCGCCTGGGGCTCGACCGCTCCCGCCTGTCGCAACTGGGGTTCACGGCGCTGTTCCACGACATCGGCAAGGTGAAGCTCCCCACCGACCTGATACGGAAGCCCGACGCCTACGATGAAAACGACTGGATCCAGATGCAGCGGCACCCGATGCTGGGGGCCAAGACCATCCTGCGTAATCTGAAATTCGATCTCCACGCCGCCCGGGCCGCGCGCGGCGCTTTCGAACACCATATCAACCAGGATTTCACCGGTTACCCCACCCTGCACTACCAGCGCCGGACGCCGAATCTGTTCTCGAAGGTCATTTCGATCGTCGACACGTTCGATGCCCTCACCTCGGGACGTGTCTATCTCAAGAAGGCGATCGGCCCGGAAGAGGTGATCCGCAAGATGCGGTACCAGATGGCCGTGAAATTCGATTCCTTCCTGCTGGAGATATTCAACGATGTCATCGGCATCTATCCGGCCGGATCATTGGTGCTTTTGACCAGCGAGGAGATCGGGTTGGTCCTGACGATCAACGAAAAAGATCGGGCGCGCCCCTATGTCAAGATCGTCGGCACCAAGAAGGGGCTTCTGGACGATCCGCTCTGGGTCGACCTCTCGCTTTCCGAAAACGCGCACCGGAAGATCGTCCGGCTCATCGACCCGGCCCGCTACGGGCTCGACATGAAGGCCTTCATTCTCAAAGACTGAACCCTCCCCGACTCCATCCGTGTCTCCGCCCAACCTCCGGAAACGCTGTTTGCAGCCGGAGCGACCTGTCCTAACACGTCCGATTTACGGACAACCACGATAATTATAGGGAAAAAGTCAGCCTGCGCGAGTCTTGTTCGCGGCGTAGTGTATTGTAGGGCAATCGCTTATCCGGGCTTTGCCGTATGGGTGTCTTGTGACCAGATTCTCAAGGTCTTTGGTGTCAACGTGAAAAATATGTTGACAATAAAACCATCGGGGCCATATTTACCCCTCAAATTTGTGGGTAGGTCTATTCACAAGTTGATAGTGGTGTTTGAAAACTACGTTTGGAAGGAAGTTGTTGCGATTCCCGGAATCGTGACCGAGGCGGGAACGAGCCGAAAGGCAGTGAGGAACTGAACTGGATGTGTGCAGACCCATGGAGTTTGCGCGTGTCCTTTTTTTTCGTCAATAGAGTAACTGAACCTTACATCAAACCCAAGTGGAAAGGGAAAACACAATGTTCAAACGTCTTTCGCTGGCTGTAGCGGTGTTAATGCTGCTGGCGTTGATCGCCGGTTGCAGTAAGCCGCCGGAGGCGGAAATGGCCGCCGCGACTCAGGGCCTGGATGCGGCCAGAGCGGCAGAAGCCGAGCAGTATGCTTCGGCCTCCTATCGGACGGCTATGGATTCCTTGAATGCGGCCGCGGCCGAAAAGACGACGCAGGACGGCAAGTTTGCGTTGTTCCGCAGCTATGGTAAGTCCAAAGAAATGTACGTTCGCGCCAAAGCGCTCGCCGACAAGGCTGTGACCGACGCCAACGCCGAGAAAGAAAGAGTCAAAGCGGAAGTCATGGGCATGATGGCCAATGTCAAGACGGCTATCGACGAAGCTACCATGGCTCTGGACAAGGCCCCCAAGGGCAAGGACACCAAGGCCGAACTTGAACTGATCAAGAACGACCTGGCCGCCCTGACCCCGGCCTATACCGATGCGGAAGCCGATTTCAACAACGGCAAGTATCTCTCCGCCAAGGCCAAATTCGAAGGCGTCATGCAGAAGGCCAAGAGCATCTCCGATGAGATCGCCGCGGCCGTCGCCAAGAAAAAAGGCGGCAAGTAAGCGCCAATGATTGGCAACCGGATGTTTCCGCGGAGGGCCGCCGTCAAGGGCGGCCCTTCCGCCAACTACCGAATCCATACTTCACGCAGATTGTCACGCCCGAGACTCCGTACCCTTATCATTCTGGCCGCCCTCCTGTTTGTCGCCGGCGGCATCGCGTTTCTCTTCCTCAATCCGCCCATGCCGCCAACGATCCTGTTGGCTAATGCCCGCCTGGCGCTCGATGAGGCAGTGAAACGGGATGCTCCCCGCTATTCCGAGGCCACCTACCGGACGGCCGAGCGACTCATGAAGGATGGCTGGATGGAGATGGCGCACCAGAACGGACGGCTCGCGCCGTTCCGCGACTATCGCATCGCCGACTCCCTGTTGCAGGCCGCCTATTCGGCCGCCATGGACGCTGCCACCCAGGCCGTCACCTATGTCGCCAATCTCCAGGGTCTCACCCTCGCCGAACGGAACGACCTCTCGGACGAGTTGAAATCGTGGGAAGAAGCACTCAACGGCAACCTGAATGTCCTGCAGGTGAAGCGGTACTGGTACTCGGCCGAACTGGCGTTGCAGACCAGCGACCGACTGGTCCGAAACAGAGAATTCGAGGAAGCGCGCGAGCAACTCAACCTGGGCCGGACCTGGCTCAAGAAGCTGAGCGACGCGGTGACGCGCGCCGACAACGACGATGCCGCTCATCTCAAAACCTGGCGCCGCTGGGTTTCCCAGACGCTGGAGCAGTCGGCCGCCTCCGGTGGCTATGCCGTGATTGTCGACAAGGCGGCGCACAAGACGTACCTGGTGAAGGCGGGAAAGCTCTTCAAGACCTACCCTTGCGAATTGGGGTACGGTTCGGCCCGCCAGAAGATGTTCTCGGGGGATGGCGCCACGCCCGAAGGGATGTACCACGTGACGGTGGCCCGCCCGCGCGGCAGCCGCTACTACAAGGCGCTCATGATTAATTATCCGAACGAATCGGACCAGGTGAGGTTCAAAGAGAATAAGGCCAAGGGAGTCATCTCCCACCGGGCCCGGATCGGCGGGCTGATCGAGATACATGGTGAGGGAGGACGCGACAAGGACTGGACCGAAGGGTGTGTTGCCCTCACCAACAAGGAAATGGACAGTATCATGCAGTACGTAACTGTCGGCACCCCGGTGACGATCGTGCGACGCTCGGATCTGTGGCCATGATGCGATGGATTATCTGGAGTGCCGTGGGGTTGGTCGTTCTTGCCACCATCGCGGCGCTCATCATCCTCAAGATGACTGCCGCGCCGGAACCGCCGGTAGCCGATACCAGTCTGTTCACCGACTCCCTCGTCGCCCAGCTTCCCGCCGATGCCAAACTGGCGCAAAAGGAACTGCAGAAGGCCCGCAAGAAGCTGACCGGCCTCCGCCCCGTCAAACCGTACATCGTCATCGATACCCATGCCAATCGCATCTTCCTGCGGACCAAGGACTCGATCATGATCGAGGCCACCTGCTCGACCGGTTCCGGCGGCGAGCTGATCGATAGTCTCACCGGCCGGAAGTGGATTTTCGACACCCCGCGCGGCGTGTTCAAGGTCCGCAACAAGCTGACCGAACCGTGGTGGCGGAAGCCGGACTGGGCCTTTATCGAAGAAAACGAGACGATTCCCAAGCGCGAAGAGGACCGGTTTGACCCCAATGTCATGGGGGAATATGCCCTCGGCTTCGGCGACGGGTTCTTTATTCACGGGACGATTTACGAGCGGCTTCTGGGCATCAACGTCACCCATGGCTGTGTCCGGGTCGGGACCGATGACCTGGCGAAGCTCTACAAACAGGCGCCGATCGGTACGGCGATCTACATATTCTGATGGTTGCATCCGAGCTCTGAGCACCAACGTATGAGAAGAAAAAGAGTCATCCTCGGGTCAGTCACGGCGCTGACAATGCTGGCGCTGACGCTCGGGTGTGGTTCCAAGGACACGGCCGCCCGGCTCGGCATCGACAAGACCCAGCTGGAATACCAGGTCATACAGTCCGAGCTGAAACTGGCCCAGACCGAAAAGCCATACCTGGTGCTCGATTTCAAAGACAAGGAACTGCGCCTGATGCTCAAGGGAGCGGTGGTCTGGAACTACCCGCTTTCCGTCGCAGCGGGACACGATGACGAACTCTGGGAGTTCATCAAGTTGTTTGTCGGCAAAGAGCATCGGCTGATCCGCCCGCTTTCCGAGACGCACCTGTTCGCCGCGCAGTCGCAGACACCTGATTCCATCCTGGCCATCGTCAGCGAGGTCACCAAACTCAAGCCCGAGCTGCTGCAGCGTGTCATTCCGGCTCGATTCCAATTGCTCTGGGGGAACGACCTGATCCTCGATGTCCGCAGCGACGCACAGGGAAAAGAGACGGATAAATTCAAGAATACGATTCTGGAAGTCCGCCACGTGCTCCAGTTGCCGTTCGGCGAAGCCCATCTGACGATCAACATGGATAAGACTCGGGCACTGACGCTTCTGCGAATCGCCCAGCCGGGTCTGCCGACGCTGCTTTACCCGCCGGCCTGACGCGAACCGGCCGTCCCCCGCAATTTAGCATTCCACACCAGCCGGCCTGAATTCGTCAGGATATTTAGCATGGTTTCTGACCCATCCGCACGGGCAACGTCCCCCAACTGTGCGGGTACGGTAAAGCTACACGGCGCCAGCATCTTACGGTCAGATTGCACTTGACATTATGGACTCATAGTGTATATTATTGGCACGCACCAACAAACAGAAAGCGGGGTTACCATTATGCGTAACGGGGTGTTTACGGGTGTTATCGTCACGGCGCTCGGCCTGTTGGCTTCGATTGCCGTGGAGGGGAGAGACAGAGACGCCGCGCGTGGCCACGCGGCCCAGCCGGCCAGTCAGGCCGCCGTCGCTACGTACTGTGCCGCCGTCCATCTCGTCGGCAAGATTACCCTCACAGCAACCAATCATGCCTGCCTCGGCAGCGGCTGGCTGGTCGGATCGCCCACCGACTGCTTCACCGGCCTTCCGCTTCGAACGTGCGAGTATCCCAAGGGATCAAATACCGAGTATCTCTTCACCGCAACGCTATGGGTCGGCGCCGTGGTCGGCAACGATACGCTGGTCTCGGTTGGTGTCGACGGTTGGCAGAACTGCCGCGAAATGAATCCGCACGAAACCATGTTCCGCCGCTCCACGTCTGATCCGCTCACGCCCGAGGCCATCTCGGAGCAGGACTACGTCGCTCCCTACACGGATACGTTCCTCACCGGGGTCACTGATCTCTGTTCGGACGTCATCAGCGGACGACCACATATTCCGCTTCCGATCGAAGTCACTCAGAGTTCTTACGCTTGGTCGCAGCCGGAAGTCGAGGACTTTGTCATTATCGAATACCGCATCAAGAACATCGGAGCGGTGCCGCTCAGTCACGCCTACGTGGGCCTGTATGTCGATGCCGATGTGCATGACTCCGGCGCTTATGTGGGAGTCACTGATGATCTCTCCGGGTTTACGCGCTCCGTGCAGTCATTCCCGGGATCGTGCGGCAGACTCGACACCTGCGATATCGCCTGGATTGCGGATAACGATGGTGAGTTGAGCGCCGGAACGCCCGTTCCCAACGTCACCGGTTTTACCCTCCTGGCTTCGCCGGCAGAGAACGCCCGCGTTTCCTTCAACTGGTGGGTCAGCAACGGTAATGCCGCGCTCGACTTCGGCCCGATGCGGAAGTCCATCGCTCGCGATTTTGGCACCGGCGGCTCGGGCACGCCTGAGGGGGACGCCAACAAATACTACCTGCTGTCGAACGGCGATATCGACTACGACCAGGCCTATGCGGCCGTCATTCCTGCTGATGATCCCATCTGGACAGCTCCGGCTCCGTCGTTTGCCGACGATGTTGCCCTGGGACGCGATGCTCGCTATCTGCTATCGTACGGTCCGTTCGATCTCAACGCCGGGGAGTCCATTGTCCTCCCCTTCGCGTTCGTCGGTGGCATGGCCCTGCACAAGGTCTCGGGCAATCTGCAGAACCTGCCGGGCAACCCAACGACGTATTTCCAGAATCTGGATTTCACCGATCTCATCGCCAATGCCCGGACGGCCAAGCTGTTCTATGACAACCCCGGTGTCGACACCGACAGCGATGCCTATCTCGGGCAATACGTGATCTGCTGCTATGATTCCGTGGAGATGTCGCCGGGAGAATACCAGTGCGTCGCCGCCGACACCGTGTTTACGGACGGTGACGGCTTCCCGGACTACGCCCTCTACCAGCCCCCCTGCTGCTTCGGCTACCGCGGCAACGTCGACGTCATCGGCTCTATCGACATTGCCGATCTGACATTGTTGGTGGATTACATGTTCCTGCCGGTCGGCATTGACCTGCCGTGCTACGAGCAGGCGGATGTCGATGGTTCCGGAATTATCGACATCTCCGATCTGGCCCTGCTGGTGGATTATCTCTTCGGCATGGGCGGACCGGTGCAGCCCGCCCGCTGTCCGTAAGCCACAATCCCGTGTCTATTGCGATGTGGGCGGTTCGTCCTGACGACGGGCCGCCCATCCCAGCCGCGATCCCACCAGCGGCACCGCCACGATCAGTATCGCCCCGATCAGCATCACCCACCAACCGTACCGGATCGTGACGTTCTTCATGAAGTTCACCCCCAGGTCTTTCATCGGCGATTGGTCCATACCGTTTTCAAGGTTCTGTTGATACCCGGATCGCTTCACATGGATAGCCACCAGCGTGTATACCACCAACCCCAGCGAGGCCAGTCCAGAGACATACAGCGCCTGGTATTTGCGAAGCAGGGCAATCACCAATGACAGGGACGTCAGCCCGATCAACAGCCATGCGCCGTTCGGGCTGAGCTGAAAGAGATTCTTGTCCCGCAGAAGCGGTACTCCGACGAGCGGCAGGATCGTGCCTGCGCCGCACAGCACCGCCGCCACCAACGTCACGATCTGGCGGCTCTGCGGTTTAGCGGGTCCGGACATAATGGCTCGCCGGTGCCTGTTAGAACGCGATGCCCGAGACCAGGATCGAAATGTGGGAGTGATCGAACTCCGGATTGGTCGTCTTACCGAACCCGATAAAAAGCCCCACTTGCCAATGGCGCGCGAACTCGTAGCCGCCGCCCAGCAGCATCCCGAATCCGGAATCCTTGTATTCGTCATCGACACTCATCACTTCAAAGCCGATCCCCACGGTCGTGAAAGCCGACCGGCCGGTTCGGCCGAAATAGTGGTACCAGGATGCCCCGTTGAACCCCTGCGCCGCGTTATCCTCAAACAAGTCGGAATCGAACCCCACTATGTTCCCCTCGTACACCAGCATGTTGTGTTCGTCGAACGCTCCACCGATGACGAATTGAAAGCCGACCCCCGCTTTGCTCTCGTCGTAGGAACCAGCTTCGAACTTGCAGACCGGAGCCAACCCGGCCCCGCCGCCCAACACGAAGCCTCGCCGTTGCCCGTTGAAGGCCGACGATGTGCCGGCCACGAACAGAACAACCGCCAGACCGATCAGCAACACCTTCTTCATGGAAATCCTCCGTCTTTCGAATGTGTGTCCGTATTTCACTGCCCGAATATACCAGTGCGTGGACACACGAGGCAATGAATTTCACCGCATCTTAGTCAAGCGTCAGCCGGTACAACGGCCGGCTGTACGAAAACCGCTGCACCTCCCTGAACCCCAGCTTGCGGAACAGCGCCTCCGGCCCGGTATACACGAAGGCCGCCGGCAACTTCGCCCCGTCCTTGGTCAGCGGCACCGGATACGCCTCGACGATCTTCCCTTTGCGCTTTCGGATCGCTTTCACCGCCGCCTCGGCCAGCTGGTACCCCATCCCCTGATGCCGATACTCCGGATGAATGAAGAAGCAGTTGATCGACCAGACGTTCTCCGTGTCCTCACGTCGATACGCTTTCATGGTCTCGGTCCGCGGAAACTCTACCCGACGACCGAACGAGCACCACCCCACGCACCGGTCTCCGTCAAAGGCCAGCATACCACGGGCCTCCCCCTGCTTCACCAGCCGCATCATCGCCTTTCGGTTCGGTTCTCCTTTGGCCGCCTGCCACATTCTGCCGCCATGCGGAATCCTCCAGAACATGCACCAGCAGCCGCCGCACGCCCCCTTGGCCCCGAACAGGGCAGCCAGGTCCGGCCAGTCATCGGGACGCAACTCACGAATGTTCATGTTGGTTTCTCCTGTTGTTGATATCCCGATACTATAGCCGGGAAGTCCACATTGCAATCACTTTTCCCGGGCTAAAGGGGGTCAAAAACAGCTTGCTTTTGCCCCCCCCGGCGGTTTACTTGAACTGCCGGCGCGGGATGGTCTGAGCCTCTCGGTACGGTCCCGGGGAGTGAAGGAAACACTCGCAGGAACAGCAGCTTACATCGACATAAAACGGTTTTTGACGAAAGGTGGCAGGCGATGAAATTCGAAGATTCGCTGCAGAACAATATTGTCATCCTTGATGTCTCCGGGAAGATCATGGGGGGCGAAGAAACCACCATGTTCCACGGTCGCATCCACGAGTACATCACCCAGAACAAGAAGAACATCGTCGTCGATCTGGCCAAGGTCGAGTGGATGAACTCGGTTGGTCTCGGCATGCTGATCTCCGCCCTGACCACGGTCAAGAACGCCGGCGGACGGCTCGTCCTGGCCAATATCACCAAGATCGAGTCGGTTCTCACGATCACCCGCCTCATCACCGTCTTCGAGCACTACGACAGCCGGGAAGAAGCGATGAAGGTGTTCACCAAGTAAGAGACGCCCTCGCTGCGGCGTCACGGATACAGGAAGCCCCGCCAGGGGCTTCTCTTGTTTAACGACGGGCGTCCGATGTCGATGAAACCGCCGCCCCTTGTCTCCGTATAGAGTATATGCCCCATTTTCGCTATTTCTGGGTGATCGCCGAGTTGTTCTGGCTTCTCGTGTGGCTTCTGCTCCCCTCCCGAGGTGCGGCGCAGGAGAGCTTCACCCCGCAGTACCACCCCACCCTGAGCGTGCCGCGCCTGTCGGGCCAGATCACGATCGACGGAGACCTCGGCGATGCCGGCTGGAAGCAGGCCGGGGTGGCGGAGCACTTTTGCGAGACGAACCCCGGGGACCAGATCAGACCGCCGGTCGAGTCCAGGGCCCTGATCACGTACGATCAGAACCGGCTGTATGTGGCGCTGATCGCCTACGACAACCCGGCCGATATCCGGGCCAATTGGTGCGACCGGGACAACATCTTCCAGGATGATTACTTCGGTATCATGCTGGACACGTATGGCGATGCTTCGTGGGGCTACGAGCTGTTCGTCAACCCGCTCGGTATTCAGGGGGACCTCCGCATGCTCGCGAATGGCAATGAAGAGATCGGCTTCGACCTGGTCTGGGAGTCGCGCGGCCAAGTGACCGACAGCGGCTACCAGGTCGAAATCGCCATTCCGTTCTCGAGTCTTCGCTTTCCCAACAAACCGGAGCAGGTCTGGCGCTCGACCTTCTGGCGCGATCACCAACGGGATGTCCGTCGCAAATACGCCTGGTCCGCGCAGAATCGCGATGAATCATGCTTTATGTGCCAGTGGGGGACGCTCACCGGCATCCGCGATATCGAGCCCTCCACTAACCTGGACCTCCTGCCGGCTGTCGTCGGCTACGAAGCGGGACAATTGCAGGACATGGACAATCCGAAATCCCCGTTCGAAAAAGGGGACCCCGATGCCGAGTTCGGTCTCAACGCCCGCTACGGCCTCTCTTCCAACGCCTCCGTCGAACTCGCCCTCAACCCCGATTTCAGCCAGGTCGAGTCCGATGCCACCCAGATCGATGTCAACTCCGCCGAAGCGCTCTACTACGAAGAGCGCCGTCCCTTCTTCCAGGAGGGGAGCGACCTGTACGATATGGCCATTACGACCGTGCACACCCGCACCATCGTAAACCCTGCCGTGTCCGGGAAATTCACGGCGCGGCTGAACCGCACCAATGTCGGCTACTTCGTCGCGCGCGATGACAACAGCTCGGTCGTTATCCCGCGTGAGGAACGCACGTTCTTCGGCGATGGCACCCGCAAGAGTACCGTCCAGGTGTTCCGCGCCAAGCAGACCTTCAATGAGGACTCCTATGTCGGCGTCGTCGCCACCGATCGCCGCCTCGAGGGAAGCGCCGCCAATAGCGTGATCGGCGGCGACTTGCAGTACCGCTTCACCCGCAACTATCGCGTCAGACTCCTGGGGCTGGCCAGCCGCACCGATGAGAGCAACGACGGCGCCATCACGGCCAAGGCCGACACCGTCACGTTCGAGCGCGGAAAGCACACCCTCGCCTACGACGGCGAGACCTATTGGGGGCATGCGCTCCGGACGACGTTCATCCGCGATGGCCGCGTCTGGAATGCCAATGTCGCGCTCACCGAACTCAGTCCGACCTACCGGGCCGACAACGGCTTCATCAGTCGCAACGACCGTCGCTCCATCGATGGTTGGACCGGGCTTTTCTATCATGTGAACAAAAAGGCGCTCACCTGGTGGGAGCCGAGTCTCTCCTTTGGGCGCGTCTGGAATTTCAACGACATCCGCAAGGACGAGTGGCTGGTGCCGCATATCGGGTTCAGCACGGTCGGCCCCACGGAAGTCGGCATCGAATACCTCCTTAGCCGCGAGCTGTTCCGCAACGTCTGGTTCCCCGGCATCCGCCGTCTCTCCCTGGGGTTCGAGTCCCGCCTCAGCGGCTCCCTGTATCTTGAAGGTGAGGGGGAGATCGGACGTTTCATCGCCCGCGGCGGCCAGCTCGCCGTACCGGTCCTGGGCAAGGGAGGTGGTCTGGAATTCGGCGCCTCCGTCAAGCCCACCAGCCGCCTGGTCATTGCGCCTACCTTCGAGTACTCGTACCTCGATTTCCCGGACAGCGGCAACGCCATTTTCGATGTCTATGTCGCTCGCACCCGCATCAACTACCAGTTCTCGCGCGAGTGGTTCCTGCGGGTCGTGGTTGAATATGTCAACGGCTCCGATTACGACGGCGAGGGGGCCTATGCGAAAGAGTCGTTCGTCACCATCGAGCCGCTCCTGAGCTACAAGCTGAATCCGTTCACCATTTTCTATGTTGGTTCCACCCACAACTACTGGGACAAGGACCAGACCGGCGATTACCACCGGCGCTCCCAGCGCTTCTTCGCCAAGCTGCAATATCTCTTCCGCGCCTGACGATCTCCATCTCTTTTCGGAACCCTGCAGCCAGTTCGCGCTCTCCACCAGGATCAACTCACTTCCAAATCTGATTGCGCCAAATCCCGTTGTCCGTATATTCGCTCCCACTTATGAGCTGGCTGCTTGATGAACTGAACCCCGCCCAGCGCGAGGCGGTCGAAACCACCGAGGGCCCCCTGTTGATTATCGCCGGGGCCGGCTCCGGCAAGACCCGCGTCCTCACCCGCCGTCTGGCCTATCTGCTCATGCAACGCAAAGCGGAGCCGTACCAGATCCTCGCCGTCACCTTCACCAACAAGGCCGCCGGCGAGATGCGCCTCCGGGTCAACCAGTTGCTCCACGCCGAAATCCCGGAACTCAATGTCAGCACGTTCCACTCGTTCTGTGCCCGGTTTCTGCGGCGCGAGGCCGCGGCCATCGGCTATGACTCGCAGTTCACGATCTTCGACGCGGATGACGCCCTTACCCTGGTCAAGAACGCCACCAAGGAACTTGGCATCGCCGACAGCCAGTTTCCCCCGAAAGGGCAGCTCCGGAAAATCTCCGAGGCCAAGAACGCCCTCCTGGGTCCCGAGGAATTCTCCGCCAAAGCCGGCGGCTACTTCGAGTCCCGCACCGCCGCCATCTACTCGCTGTACCAGCGACGGCTGCGCGAGTGCGATGGCATGGATTTCGATGATCTTCTGTTCAATACGGTCACCATTCTCAGGAACAACACCGAGATCGGAGAACGATATCGCCGCCGGTTCAAGTACCTGCTGGTCGATGAGTACCAGGACACCAATCACGTCCAGTATCTGATGTTGAAGTATCTTTTGGGCGACCACCACAACATCTGCGTGGTCGGGGATGAGGACCAGTCCATTTACGGCTGGCGCGGCGCCGATATCCGCAACATCCTCGAATTCGAAAAAGACTTCCCCGGCGCCAAGATCGTCAAGCTGGAACAGAACTACCGTTCTACCACCACCATTCTCAAGGCCGCGTCGAGCGTCATCCAGAACAACATCGCCCGCAAGGGGAAAACGCTTTGGACCGAGGGGGAAGTGGGGGATCGCATTCAGCTTCTGCTCGTCGATTCCGCCGAGGATGAGGCCGTGCGCGTGGTCGAACAGGTCTCGGCCAACCAGCCGCACACTCCCTTGAAGCAATGCGCGATCCTCTATCGCACCAATGCCCAGTCGCGGCCGTTCGAAGAGCAGCTCCGAAGGCAGAATATTCCCTACCAGATCGTGGGTGGTATCGGCTTTTACCAGCGGAAAGAAATCAAGGACCTGATCGCGTATCTGAAACTGATCGTCAACATCAGGGACGATGTCTCCTTCGAGCGCGTGATCAACTACCCCAAGCGGGGGATCGGCGACAAGACCGTGTCCGATATCGCCGCCCTCGCCCGGAGGGCCGGTTGTTCAGAGTATGAAATCGCCGCCTCGGGCGAGCGGTACCCGGAGCTGGCCGGCAAGATCAAACGGATCGAGCCGTTTGTCGAGATCGTCGAGCGGTACCGGCTTCGCATCGCCGACGAATCGCCGGAACGGATTATCGAGGATCTGGTAACCGACCTGAAAATCCTCGAGGAAGTCATGGTCGAGGACAAGATCCTCGGCCAGACCAAAGTCGAGAATATCGAGGCGTTCATCGAAGGAGCCGCCGAATACGCGCAGGCGAATGCCGATGCCCGCCTGGTGAACTACCTGGCCGATATTTCGCTCTTCACCGACCTCGACAACTACAAAGAGATCGAGGACAAGATCACCATGATGACCCTTCACTCGGCCAAGGGGCTGGAATTCGACACCGTCTATTTGGTGGGTCTGGAAGAGGGGCTGTTTCCGCTCCAGCGCACCATCACCGAACCGATGCAGCTCGAAGAGGAGCGGCGGCTCTTTTATGTCGGCGCGACCCGCGCCCGCAAGCATCTCTGTCTCTCGAGCGCCCGGACCCGTTTCCGGTTCGGCGAGGTGGAGTCGGTCCCCTCACGTTTTATTGCCGAGATGCCCAAGGAACTGCTGCAACTGCGTGATTGCCGCCGGGCCGCCACCTGGGCGGATCACGCCGCCCCGGCCACGCTGGCTCCGGCCGCTGCGGTAAAACGGGCAGACAACGGCGAGCGGTATTACGAGTACGAGGAAAACGAAACCTACCGAGTCGGCCGATTGGTGACCCACCCGACCTTTGGCCGCGGCAAGATCGTCCGAGCCGATGGGTTCGGCGACTCCCTCCGTCTGGAGATCATGTTCACCGGGATCGGCCTCAAGAAGATCATGGCCAAATTCGCCAAGCTGAAAGTGGTGGGGTAGTCGATCATTTCAGATGAATGTCGGAGGAGAAGTAGGTCGAAACCCCCGCTCGCGAAGCGCGTGTCCGCCATCGGCGGACAGGTTTCGACGCGATGCTACCCCCACACGTGATACAGCACGACAATCACGGTCACTAGCCACAGGCAGACAGTCAGCAAAATCGGCTTGTCCGTGAAAAGCAACCGCGTCGGCGAGCCCCCTTCCGCCTCCTTGTGAATCAGGTACAGATACCGGAATATCCCGTACACCACAAACGGTATCGTCACGAACAGGTTCTCCGTGCCGAGCTTCTGCGACACCTCGCTCGAAAACGTATACAGCATATACATCACGACGACCGAGGCCGTCGTCACCCCCATGAGCTGATCCAGCAAATACGGCGAGTACCGGCTCAAGCTCTTGCGATGGGTCGGGGCGTCATGCTCCAAGAGCACCAGTTCGTGTCGCCGCTTGCCGAACCCCAGAAACAGCGCCAGCAACAGGGTGTTGATCAACATCCACTTGGAGGCCGGCACGTTGATGGCGATCGCCCCCGCATAGGCGCGGATCACGAAACTGATCGCCAGTGTCATCACATCGACAATCACGACGTTCTTGAGGAAAAGCGAGTACAGGAGATTCACGGCTACGAAGGCAATGGACACGCCGACAAACGCCTTGCCGATAAACCACGCCCCGCCCATCCCGAGGGCGAGCAGCAGGAACGCCATGACCGTGGCCATGAGCGGACTCACGGCCCCGGAGGCGATCGGACGATCTTTCTTCGCCGGATGAAGACGGTCTTTGTCGCGGTCGATCAGATCGTTGAAGGTGTAAATGGCCGACGACAGGAGGCAGAACAATACGGTGGCGGCCAGCGCCCGCCCGATCCGCTGACTGTCCCGGATTTCGCCGGCGAACACCAGCGCCGCCAAGACAACGCCGTTCTTGACCCATTGTCCCGGTCGCGCCAGTCTGATCAGATGAGCTATCGCCATCCCGCCACGCCTCTGCTATCGGCCGAACGGCAGCGCCTGTTCGATCGACGAATAAAACGTCTTCATGAATGACACCCCCCGCTCCGTAGCCGCGGTCATATTTTCGCCCGGCAGAAACGGGGTGGTCAGCCGTACGATAGCGGCATCGGTCGGCCGCAGCAAGAGGGAGTTCTTCATCAGGTCCCACTTGAGCGCGAATTCGTTCCGAATCCCGCCGCCGCGCGTCTCAAACCAGTAGAGCATCAGCTCCCGCTTCTCCTGTTCGGCGATAATCAGCCGATTGATCTCTTTCGTGCCCCCATCCGGAAGCGCCAGGGGGAATGGTTCCAGAAGGTCGATGCGCCAGCCCCCTCCGGGCAGACAGTGCTTGGGGGAGTGGATCTGGCTGCCGTATTTCTGCGACTCAAAGTATGCCACGAATAGCCAATAGGTTTCGCCGCGCGCCCCGCGATACAGCCGCAGGGTGGTGGTGTCCGCTTTCAGGATCTCGTAGCTGTACGCTTCGAACCGCTTCTCTTCCCCCGCAAACGAGCCGCCGGTATAGGGTATGGCCTCGAACTGCGGCGGGCTGTCCGGCTTCGCTTCGCGAAACCGGAGGTAGTTGCCGAAAGCCCCCCCGACAATCAGCACCGCGCAGGCAATCAGGATCGAGCGGGTCACTTGAAAATCCTCCGCAGGATGAACCCCTCGATGAACAGGCAGATGAATGCCACCACGAACACCGACAGCCCCATGATCGAGTGCACCGGCTCTTCCGCCACCTCGCTGGTAATAGTGTAGGCCAACAGCGAGGTCACGAACACGCGGAACACGTTCGCCACGACCGCGATCGGAATGGTGGAGAGAAACAAGATAGCGCGCGCCGAGAGCCGTTTCTGACTCATATAGGCGAACAGCGCCCCCAGCGCCAACAGCGACACCAGTGACCGCATCCCGGAGCAGGCCTCCGCCACCTCCAGTGAATACCCCGGCAAATGGATGATATTCCCCTGTCGCACCACCCCCATGCCGATCAGGTTCAGCACGAACACCGTGATTTTGCTGGCCAGCACCTGCATTGGGAACGTGGCCGCGAAGTAGATCACGTACGGGATCGGTATCATGAAGAGCAGAAAGAAAAACTCGAACCAGGTGCTCTTCACCAGCTCCCGGCCGAACAGGTAGAAAGTCAGGCCGAACAACAGCAGGACGAACGAAAAGCGAGCCACGAAATACTCGGCCGCGCCGTTCCCGAGAATGAACAGGATTAACCCCAGGATCATCACGATCAGCCCGCGCCCGTCGACCCGGCAGGTCACCGCCGTCAGCTCTTTCCGCTTGGTCCAGAGCAGGTAACCGGACACCACCGGGATCAAAAAGCCATGGGAATAGTTGTCATCGTGCGCCCAGTCCCAGACCAATTCGTACAGCACCGGCGCATAAAACGCCGCCAGCAGCAGGTAGGGGAGAGCGCTCAGCCAGACCGAGATCGGCCGTTTTGCGGTGGTAGTATCCATGCCTGTGTCGAACATATGGTTCCGGCCGTTCCGTGCCAACAACTATTCCATTTTCGACAGCCAGACCCGGTGTCTGAACTGTCATTCCGGACTGATTCGATCCACCAGTAAAACCCTTTTGCCGCGCCCTTCCAGCATGTATACTACTGTCATGACCAGAGCCAGACACCAGAAAGACAAGAACCGGCATTACGCCCTGTTTCTGAACAAGAAGGCCGCCGGCTTCAATGCCCGGACCGTCGACAAGCTCACCAACCAGATTCGCCAGCAGGGGGCATATTACACCATCTGCGAGCCGGATTCCGCGATGGCGTTGCTCAAACAGGCGCAGCAGATTCGGCAGTCCCACGCCTCGGCCGCCGCCAATAACCCCGCCGTCCGGGGACGGGGGGATATCACCGCGTTGGTTGCCTGCGGCGGCGATGGCACCGTCAACCTGGTGGCCCGCGCCGGCGCCGAACTGGACCTCCCGGTCGGCGCCCTGCCGCTCGGCCAGTACAACAACATCGCCCGCCACCTGCACGGCGACAGCTCCACCGATACGGCGATCGCCAGGATCCTCAAGGCCGACTACAAAACCTACGACATCGCCACCGCCGCTGATCAGCCGTTTTTCGGAGCCGTGGCGCTCGGGTTCGTGCCGGAACTGGCCCGGCTCATGCAGGGGAAGAAACTCCCCCGGTTCGGGCTGGGATGGTCCCAGTTGGGGGCGAAAGCCGCCGCCGGCGTCGAGATGACCCAGACTATCATCCGGGTCGATGCTTTCCGCTTCGAAATCAGCCCGATCATGATCAATATCCACCTCATGCCGTATGCGGTCGCCCTGCCGTTCTCCACCGCCTCGCTGTCCGATGACGCCCAGATGGAAGTGGCGTTCGATGTCGGCACCAAGACGGGAGAATTTTCCGCCATCACGCGTTTAATCTATAAGAAGAAGTTCCTGTTCGGCGGCGATGTGCGGATGTTCCGCGGCCGCGAGGTCAGCATCCAACCCACCAAGGGGAAGACGCTGTATCTCGACGGCGAGTTGATCCCGCTGGCGACCAACTTCATTTCGATCAAGATGACCGACCGCAAAGTCAAACTGTTCGGCTGAGCTGCTATGCGGCACGTAGTTGCCATCCTGTCATTGCTGATGCTGCTGTTCTGTTCGGCGCTGGGGTCCGACTCGGCGCGCGTACAGCCCGCCCCACCGGACACGATCGTCTATATCCCCACGCTGGACAGCTCGGCCGCCCTCCGCGTCACCAATCCGACCGATTACGAGGAACACCTTACCCAGAACCCGACTGCCGCGCTGTTCAAGTCGATGTTCGTGCCGGGGCTGGGGCAGATCGGGAACCGCCGCTACATAAAGGCCGCGGCCATCATAGGGGTGCAGGCCTGGTTTATCAGCTCGGCTATTCACTACGCCGGACAGGCCTCCGACTACAAGGCGAAATTCGACGAGACCCCGATTACCGAAGTAACCACCCGCAACTCCTGGCACGCCCTCTATTCCGATAAGCGCACCCAGCGAAACAAGTACATCTGGTTTGCTGGGATCGTGACGTTCGTCTCGATGTTCGACGCCTATGTCGATGCCCACTTGTCCGGCTCTCCCGAGGCGCACACGAAAGAGCATCCTCAGAAAGCGGGTCTCTCGTTCGACTTCACTCCCCCCGAGGGAACCACCGTCGGCGCCACGCTATCGTATCGGTTCTGAAGCCACCTCTTGCCTTGAACTTAAAGCAGGTAAACGGCGGATCTCCCGGTCCGCCGTCAGACGGCACACGAGGACGTGTGCCATTCAACTCCCCGTTCCGGTGTAGCCCACCTGCTTCAGGTGGGTTTGCTTGGAGCGTCACCACACGAATCCCAGCCTTCGGCTGGGCTACACCAGCCGAGCTGTCCCCCAAAAACAAAAGCGCCGGACCTTCTGGTCCGACGCTCGTCACTAATCACCTCTAGGCGCGAAGCGGAAGAAGGGGGCTCCGCCCCTAATTGGCGTAGCGCTTCCTGAACTCCTCCGCCGCTTTCTGCCGCGCCTTCTTAACCGCCTCCGGCTCCTTTCCCGTGAACCACTGGTGATCCTCACGGGCCAATACCTTCTCCAGAAGCTCCTTCACCTCTTTGGCCGCCGTACCCTTGTCGCCTCCGGCCGCCAGGTTCGCCGCCACAATTCCTTCTACTTGCGGCACGAATTCGTTGTAAAACCGCTCGGCGACCTCGAAGAAGCCGTGCCACTGCGTGTAATCCGGTGCGAACATCGCCGCCCCCATGCGTGCCCGACGCCCCTCGTGATGCCACAGCAAATAGTAGGTCCACTCGATCTCATCATCGAACGTGTTGTCCCCCGTGATCAGCCCGGTCGACCGGAGCTTGTTGTAGATCTCCGTGGCGGGCGTCGCGAACTTGTCGTTATACAGTCCCACCGCCGAGTCATACTGCTCATAGAAATTTCCGACATAGCTCGAGGTATGGCAGTTGGCGCACACAATCTTCATGTCCGCCCGTCGCGCCTCCCAGCTCTTCACCGTCTTGCCCGCTTTGATCGCTGCCGCGTCCACCTTCTGCGAGATCGGCGGACGGAGCGTCCAGCTGATTCGGCTTCCCACATCATGGGTCAGCGGTAGATCGCGTGTCGCGGACATATGGCAGGTGGCGCAAGTGGGAGCCGCCGAGTAGTCCACCCCCACCACCCATGATGAACTGTGCAGGTTCATGCGCTCGATATTCGCATAGTAGGCGATCCCGTGCTTGGACTCCTCGTAGATCTCCTTCTGGGGGTGGTCCGGCCCCAGATGGCACTTGCCGCAGTTCTCCGGCTGGCGCGCCAGCGCGGCATCGAATGAGTGACGGCTGTGGCAGGCCGCGCACGATCCCTTGGAACCATCCGGATTCAGCCGTCCCATGCCGGAATTTGGCCAGGTGGTCGGGTCGAGCTTCCCGCCCGGCAACACCTTCACCTCGCCGCCGTGACACTGCTTGCAGCCGTTCACTGCCGCCGCCGGCCCCTCCGCCACTTCACCAAGGACGTTGTCCAGAGAGCCGAGTATCTTCCCGGCGTCGGCGTGATGTGACGCCTGGAACTGATCAAATTCCACCTGATGGCACTTGGCGCAGTCCTTCGGTGACACGATCACGGCAATATTGTACCCGTTGTGCTCGACTCCATCGGCATCCTTCGGGTCCGCCTGATGGCACTCATAGCACCCGACATTCGCCCCGAAGTGATGGCTGTACCGCCACTCCGCGACCAGCCCCGGCATCTCTGCCTGGTGACATTCCACGCAGGCGCGCGAGGCCTCCGTCATTTCGGCCGGGACTTCCCGATACGGGGTCGTCTGCGCGGCGACTATCCCGCTCAGTGCGGCTACGATTAGCACGCAGGTCAATATCTCTCTTCGCATATTATCCTCCTGTCGGAGTGAGTCTGTTGATGGCGCATTGATTGGCGGATATTGCGATATGATCAACAATAAAGAGCAACGTGTCCTTGACCTAAGTCAACCGGGGGGATAGCCTGAACGCCGGACCTCCCGGTCCGCCGTCAGACGACACACGAGGACGTGTGCCGTTCACGTCGCAGCGTGGGTGTAGCCCACCTGCTTAAGGTGGGTTTACTAGGAGAGTCACCACACCAATCCCAGCCTTCGGCTGGGCTACACCAGCCAATAGAACCCCCAAAAAACAAAAGCGCCGGACCTCTCGATCCGGCGCCCTGCACTTATCACCTTTAGACGCGAAGCGGAAGAGGGTGACTCCGTCACCCGGCCTTTTTCTTTTCGGCGTGCGTCACCAGCCGCGGCGGCTGGCGGTCGACTATTGTCTCCCGCGTTACGATCACTTCGGCCAGTTCGGGCCGCGATGGCACGTCATACATGATATCCATCATCGCCTTCTCGAAAATCGACCGCAGCGCCCGCGCACCGGTCTTCTTCTCCATGGCCAGTTTCACCGCCGCCCGAAGCGCTTCCGGCTCGAACGTCAGCTTGACCCCCTCCAGCTCCATCATCCGCGCGTATTGCTTGGTGAGGGCGTTGCGCGGCTCGGTCAGGATATTCATCATGGCCGCTTCATCGAGCGGGCGAAGCGCCGCCACCACCGGCAGACGCCCCACCATTTCGGGTATCAGACCGTATTCGATCAAGTCCGCCGGAATGATGTGATCCAGGATGTCGTCGGAGGATGCCCCCACATATTTCTTCTTGGCCTCGAATCCGACAATCCGGCTCCCCAGACGACGCGCGATAATCTTCTCCAGGCCATCGAACGCCCCGCCGCAGATGAACAGGATATTGCTGGTGTCGATCTGGACAAACGCCTGCTCGGGGTGCTTGCGCCCTCCCTTTGGCGGGATATTGGACATCGTCCCTTCGAGGATTTTCAACAGCCCCTGCTGCACGCCTTCGCCGGAGACATCGCGCGTGATCGAGGGGTTGCCGTCCTTGCGCGAAATCTTGTCGATCTCGTCGATATACACGATTCCGCGCTCGGTCTTGGCGGCGTTGTAGTTAGAGGCCTGAAACAAGCGCACCAGGATGTTCTCCACGTCCTCGCCCACATAGCCCGCCTCGGTCAGCACCGTGGCGTCGGCGATCGTGAACGGCACCTTCAGGAACTTGGCCAGCGAGCGCGCGATCAGCGTCTTGCCGGTGCCGGTCGGCCCCAGCATCAGGATGTTGGATTTCTCCAGATCGACATCCGTATCCGTCTCGCCGATCCGCCCGGTGCTGTGCCCGCCCGCCTGGTAGTTGATCCGTTTGTAGTGATTGTAGACCGCTACCGAGACCGCCTTCTTGGCCTCCTCCTGCCCGATCACGTACTGGTCGAGGAAATTCTTGATCTCCGATGGGCGGGGGAGATCCCGCAACTCGTTTTCCGGCTCGGTATCGGGCGCCGTCTGCAGCAGGTCGGCGCACAAGGTCACACACTCGTTACAGATGTAACACTCGTGGCCGGAAAAGAGACGTTTCACCTGGCCGTAGGGCTTACCGCAAAACGAACAGCGGTGCGGCAGCGAGGGGGGTTGGTTGTTGGCGTGTGACATGGCTTACTGTTCCTTCACGATTCCCGAGCGCATAACCGTTAGTGCTTCTCCTGCTTGCCGAACTCGTAGATCTTGTCGATCAGACCGTACCCCTTCGCCTCATCGGGCGACATGAAGTAGTTCCGGTCCGTGTCCTTTTCGATCCGGTCGAGCGGCTGGCCGGTATGTTTGACCAGAAGCTCATTGAGGCGGCGCTTGGTCTTGGTGAACTCTTCCGTCATGATCACGATATCGGAAATCTGTCCCTGTGTGCCGGCCAGCGGCTGATGGATCATGATCCGGCTGTTGGGGAGCGCGGCCCGCTTGCCGGTGGTTCCGGCCGCCAACAGAAACGCCCCCATCGACGCGGCCAGCCCCATGCAGGTGGTCACCACGTCCGGCTTGATGAACTGCATCGTATCATAAATGGCCAGCCCGGCCGATACCGACCCGCCCGGCGAATTGATGTATACGAACACATCCTTTTCCGGATCCTCGGCATCCAGAAACAACAACTGTGCGATCACCAGATTGGCCACGTTATCGTCAATCGGCGTGCCGATGAAAATGATCCGGTCCTTCAGCAACCGCGAGAAAATATCATAGGCGCGCTCGCCCCGTCCGGTCTGCTCCACCACCATCGGCACCAGGTAATTGGCCATGACCTTGTCGGAAATCTCGTTCTTCATAGATTCTGTCTATCCCTGTCCAAACGTTGTTTCGTCCTTGCTACGCTCCCACGGTCACGGTCTGCGCCTTGCCCCGCAGGAAGTCCATTACCTTCTCTTCGAGCATCGATTCGCGCAAATTCTTGGCCCGGCCCGACTTGGCCAGGGCTTCCCGCGCCTGCTCCACCGTCAGGTGGTTATGCTCGGCAAACCCTTGTATCCAGTTTTCGGTATCTGTGGCCGAAACCTCCAGCTTTTCTTGCGTCGCCAGGGTGTGCCACAGGATATCCCAGCGCATATTGTCGATGCCGGTCTGGCGGTACCCTTTGCGTACCTCTGCTTCATCGACATCCTTATACGTCTTCTTGAAGTCCTCCACCACCGCGTCCAGATAATCTTCAATCATCCCCTCCGGGATCGGGATCGGATTCTTCTCGCAAACCTGGGAGACGATCTCCCGGCGCTGCAGGCGCATCTGCGCCTCGGTCTTTTGACGACCAATATTCTCCCGAATCTTCATCCGCAGTTCCAGAAGCGTCTCCGCTTCGCCCGTCTGCTTGGCGAACGCATCGGTCAACTCCGGCAGAATCCGCTCCTTGACCTCTCTCACCGTCCCCTCATAACCGATCTCCGCCCCGGCGAATTTCGCGTCCGAATAGTCATCCGGATACTTGACCTCAATCGGCTTCACCTGCCCGGCCGAGACACCGAGGAGCTGGTCCTTGAATTCCTTGACTGTCATCGGGTTACCAAGATCTACTTCCGAGCCGGGGAATTCGGTCATCTCGATCACCAGTTTCGGGTCTTTGACTTTCTTCAAATCTACGATAACCAGATCCCCCTCGCGGGATTCCCGGTTCACCACCCGAAGTTCGGAGAATTTCTTCTGGATATGGTCCACCACCTCGTTCACCTCGGCGTCGGTCACTTCGGCCGGCGTGGCGGTGATTTTGAGACCATCGTAGCTGACCGTCGACACTTCGGGGAACACCTCGACCTTGGCCACAAACAGGATGCCGCCGTCATCGGTGAATTTCAGATCGGTGAGCGTCGGGCGCGCGGCAATATTGAGCGACTGCCCCTTGACCGCCTCAGGCAGGCTGACCTTGATCAGGTCATCCACGACATCCGCCTTCACCTGCTCGGCGAAGAGCGAGCGAATCATGGTGAGGGGGGCTTTCCCTTTGCGGAACCCTTTGAGGGTGGTAGTCCGCTGGACTTCCTGGAATTTCTTTTCGGTTTCGGACTGGACGGTGGCCGCGGGGATCTCGATCGAGAGTTCCCGGACCAGCCCTTCACCCTGCTTCAGTTCAACTTTCACGCTCAATAGCTCCTTGTATCTGGCGGCTTGGTACCCGGAAACAACAGCCGACCGACGTTATCGTTCCCGTTTGGGACCCAATACCGCCCCCGGCCGGCTCTCAATGCGAAAGGGGGGACTCGAACCCCCACCCCTTTCAGGACTGGATCCTAAGTCCAGCGCGTCTACCAATTCCGCCACTCTCGCGTCTTATGTGCAGGTAAAGTAGGCATTTTATAGGGGAGAGGCAACCGGGAAAAGGAAGGGCCGGCCGCATGTGAAGTCGACTCCCGCCGACTCCCGAAACATCTCGGATTGCGCGCTATTTTCACTTTTTTCCGGAACTTCGGCGACCTTTATCGTATAATTACGATATACGATATGGCGAAGGCAAAACGACAGGAATTCGAAATCGAGCTGGTCCGGCTGGCCGAACTGGGACGCGCCCTGGCCCACCCGGCCCGGGTGGCTATCCTCCAGACGCTCGCCGAGCGGCGCGGCTGCATCTGCGGCGAAATCGTGGAGGTTCTCCCGCTCGCCCAATCGACTGTCTCCCAGCACCTCAGGGTGCTCCAGGAGATCGGCGTGGTGAAAGGGGAGATCGATGGCCCCCGCTGCTGCTACTGCATCGACTGGAAGCGGTACAACGAGTTGATCACTGCGATGCGCGACTTCCTGAACCTGCTGCCGCCGGAACACGAACAGATCATTTGTTAAGCGAGGATACCATGACCGACAAAGCCAATCAGATCAAGGCGGTCGTCCGCGAGAAGTATGGCGAGATGGCCCGTCAAAGCAAAAGCTGCTGCGGTCCCAATTGCTGCAGCCCCGAGGACTCCATCACCATCGACCTGAACTATAAACAGGTTGAGGGGTATGTGCCCGAAGCCGACCTTGGCCTCGGCTGCGGCCTTCCGACGCAGTTTGCGCAGATCAAGGCCGGGGAGACCGTCGTCGATCTCGGCTCCGGCGCCGGCAACGATGTATTCATCGCCCGCCGCCTGGTAGGGGAGACTGGCCGCGTGATCGGGGTTGACATGACGCCCGATATGATCGCACGCGCCAATGAGAACAAGGCCAAACTGGGCTTTACCAATGTCGAGTTCCGCCTTGGCGAAATAGAGCAGCTCCCGGTCGACGCCAACAGCGCCGACCTCGTCCTGAGCAACTGCGTCCTGAATCTGGTCCCCGACAAAGCCCGGGCCTTCGCCGAAATCCACCGCGTCCTCAAGCCGGGCGGGCGGTTCAGCATCTCCGATATCGTCATCGAGGGGAAGCTGCCGGATTCCCTCCGCGACGCCGTGAAGCTGTATGTTGGCTGTGTGGCCGGCGCCCTTACTCGGGAGGAGTACCTTGGTACTATCGACCGGACCGGCTTTCAGAACGTGACCGTTCATTCCCGGTCGGTGATTGAGCTACCCGCCGATGTTCTGAAGCAGTACGTCAGTCAGCAGGAGATCGAAGATCTTGCCGCCTCCGGCACCAAAGTGACCAGCATCACCGTGACCGGCCTGAAACGCTGATCCGCGTCTCGTCGCCGTACAATGGGCTATGTAGCGCTCCTTTTCGGGGGCGCTACTTCACTTCTCCCAGGTTTTTCAGCCGCGCCAGCCGCTCCGATTCATCCGGCCCCTCGCTCGGCTGTTCCGGCAATCGCCAGCATATGCGCGGCATCTACCGCCAGCCAGTCCCGCCCAACCCAACCTTGCTCGGTCGTACCCACGCCTCGGTCTCGGCCGGTTGATCGCAGTTCCAGAGGGTATCGAATGGGACCAGATTCCCCGTCCGGCCGGTCGACGCCGGCGCCGGACCCAGAACGAATACGGTCAGTAGCTGTCTCATGGTAAGTCCTGTCATTAAGGGTCGCCGTCCTCAATTGTCGCCGCTGCCAATCCATGATCAGCGCCTTAAGCCGATGCTTCCAAGGAGGGAACGTGCCTCCCTCCGAAGACTGGTGTTCACGGCAACGTAATGCCTGAAGAAACCGCCGCCTCCTGCCGATACAGTGAGGTAATTATACCTGCCGAGGGGGCGGGGAGTACATCAGTGGGGGCGGCTGGCCGTTGCACCCGGAAGGCACCGGCCGGACAAGCGAATAGAGGAGTGAACCGGACACCGCAGCGGCTGTCACAACTCGAGGAATCGGCATGACGTATCAGGCGCCCACCAGTCATCGCATCTGCGCACCCACCGCTCTGCTCGACACCTTGAGCGACAGCATTGTCCTGGTCAGCCCCGAGGGTATCCTGGTCCTGGCCAATCACGCCGCCGAGCAACTGCTTGGTGACCTTTGCCATGATACGGTGGCGGCCATCGCCATCGTCGGTAACTCATGGTCATCGCTCTTCCCCGAGGCGACGTTTCCCGGATGGCAGCATTTCCTCCATCGCGCCGGCCAGACTCACGAGCAGATCGAAGATGTGCTCCGAGTGGAATTCAACGGCGCCGTCCGCCGCTTCGCGCTCATAGCCCGGCCATGCCGGATGGATGATGGTACCGCCGACACGCAACTGGTCGTCATACGAGAGGTTACAGAGGAGTTCTCCCGCCTCCAACAGCAGGCCGATCTGCAGAAGGCCGCCGACCGCGGCTCGGAGATCTCCTGGATCACCCACGACATGAACAACTTCCTCGGTATGATCCTGGGCGGCGTCGAAATCGCCCAGATCAATCTCGGGAAGGGGAATATCGAGAAGGTGACCGCATCACTGGAGAAAGTGAAAACCAACGTGGGGAAAGCCGAGCAGTTCACTTCGGCACTGGCCGAATCTACCCGCATGGCGACGCGCAAGGTCCGCACGAATCTCAACGAGGTCGTGGCCGACGTGGCTGCCTTTGCGCGCACGCAGGAACGATTCAGCAAGCTGTTGATCTGCCTGAACCTCGATCCCGCCGTGCCCGCCTTTGAGCTCGATTCCGATCAGCTCGCCCTCCTTCTGTTGAGCATGCTGACCAACGCCGCCGATGCCGTCAACGAGGCCAAACGCGGCGATGGCGCCATTACTATTACGACATCCTTTGATGCGGAAACTGCCCACCTGACCGTGTCGGATAACGGCATCGGTATACCGGCCAACGTGAAGGATCGCCTGTTTCGCGCCCATCTGACGACCAAGCCGAGCGCCCGTGGCTACGGACTGGTCAATTGCGCCCGGATTCTGGCGAACCACGAGGCCACGTTCGCCGTCAGCTCGGAATCGGGCCAGGGAGCCACGTTCTCGCTCTGTTTTCCGCTCCGGCCCTCCGTCAGGCAGCCGCAGCCGGAAACCACCAACGGCTGACCGCCGCCGGCTGAGCCGGCACCTGCTCCCGGAGTCGCTTACGTCAATTCCTTGACCACATCCACCGTGGCATCGGCGTCGTTGTGCGTCACCGTAAAACCCCGCTTCTCGAACACCGAGATCATCGGACGGTTATCGGTCGTCGTCTGGGCCACGATCCGCTTGAGCTTCCAACGTCGGGCTATCTCCATGCAGTAGTCAGTCAGCATGGAGCCAAGTTCCTTCTTCTGCCAGGCATCCGTAATCAGGACCGCATATTCCACCGACTCGTGATCCGGATCGGCGATCAACCGCCCGACCCCGACCAGTTTCCGTTTTCCTCCCACCGCCAGTTCGGCCACAATCGCAATCTCGCGGTCATAGTCGATATAGCAGTACCGCGTCGCCACTTCGTGCGATGACCACTGGAAGAAGTAGCGGAACCGGGAGTAGATCGTTTCCTTCGAGCAGCTCCCCAGCATCTCCAGCCAGAGCGGCTCATCCTCGGGCTTGATCGGGCGGAACGTCAGCTTGGTCCCCCCCTTGACCGTTACTTCTGCGGCATAATGGTCCGGGTACGGGCGAAGCGCCAGATGCGCGTACGGCTCCGAAGGATTCTCCACGGCTTTCGTATCGAGTACGATCCGGGCGTCGAGCGCCACCGCGTCGCGTGGCGTCACCAACAGCGGATTGATATCCAGCTCTCTTATCTCCGGGAAATCAGCCGCCAGATACGACAAGCGGATCATCAGCTCGATCAGTTTCTCCAGGTTGACCGGCGGCCGCCCGCGGTACCCGTTCAGGAGCGGCCAGATCCGCAGCGATTCAAGCATGCGGCGGGCCAGCCGTTCGTTCAACGGCGGAAACCCCAGCGAGCGATCCCCGAGGAGCTCCGCCCCCACGCCCCCCATCCCGACCATCATCACCGTGCCGAAGACGTCGTCTTTCTTTATTCCCAGTATCAGCTCGAGGCCATCCTTGTGGTTGATCATCTTCTGCACCGTGACCCCGTCAATCCGCGCATCAGGGCGTTTGACATGCGCCAGCGACACGATCCGGCCGAACGCGCCCCGTACCGAGGGGGCGTCCTCCAGATCGAGAATCACGCCGCCGACATCGGTCTTGTGCGTGATATCCGGCGAGAGAATCTTCAGCACCACCGGATACCCCAGACTTTCTGCCGCCGCCACCGCCTGTTCGGCGCCGGTGGCCGGGTACGGCCGCGTGGTCGGAATTCCGTAGCTGTTAATCAGCGACTTGGACAACTCCTCCGAGAGTGTCGATCCCCAGTTCCGCACGTTCGTGAGAAAGGCGCTGCGGAGAGTCTCGCGATCGATCGCGAACTGCACCGGCAACTCCTTTGGTGTCTCGTACAACGTCTGGAGATTCCGCGAATACGCCACCAGCGTCATAAACGCCCGAATCGCCTGCTCCGGTGTCCGATACGCCGGCACCCCCTTGTCGATCAGCGCCTGAATCCCCTCGCGCATGCTCTGGCCTCCCAGCCAGGCGGCCAGAATCGGTTTGGTCGTCTTCTCCGCCAAGGCGCCGATCGCTTTGGCGCTGGCGGTCGGATTGGTCATCGCCTGCGGTGTCAGGATCACCAGGACGGCATCCACATTCGCGTCGGCCAGTATGATTTGGGTCGCTTTCTCGATCCGCTTGGAGGTCGCGTCCCCCAGCACGTCCACCGGGTTACCGTGCGACCAGGAATCCGGCAGGTTTTCATTCAGCGCCGTCATCGTGGCGTCACTCAACTCCGCCAGCGTCCCGTTCTCTTCGATCAACGCGTCGGTCGCCATGACTCCGGGGCCGCCGGCATTGGTCACGATCCCCAGCCGCGCCCCCTGCGGAATCTTGTTCCGGCCGATCAACTCCGCGCAGTCGAAAATCTCGCCGATATCATACACCCGCGCGATCCCGGTCCGCTGGAACGCCGCATCGTACACGGCATCCTCCGAGGCCATCGCTCCCGTATGCGAGGCCGCCACCTTGGCCGACTCCGCGAATCGCCCCGCCTTGTACGCCAGGATCGGTTTGCTCCGTGCGAATGCCCGCGCCGCCGTCATGAATCTCCGCCCGTGGGCAATGGATTCGATATACAGCAGGATCGAGGAGGTATTCTCGTCATCACCGAAATAGTCGATCAAATCGCCGAACCCGACATCGATGCTGTTGCCGATCGACACGAATTGCGAAAAGCCGATCCGCCCCTCAATCGCCCAGTCGAGCACCGAGGTGCAGAGCGCACCGGACTGCGAAATAAAAGCCACGTTCCCATCCTTGGGCATCCCGGTGGCGAAACTGACATTGAGCCGCAGACGCGGTACAATGATCCCAAGGCAGTTCGGCCCGATAATCCGCATTCCGTCGAACTTCGCCCGCTCCGCTTTGATCTGCTCTTCGAGCTTCCGCCCCTCGTCACCCGATTCCTTGAACCCGGCTGTCATGATGATAATCCCGCGAATTCCCGCCTCGCCGCACCGGCGCACCATCGCCGGCACCTGTGGCGCCGGGGAGCAGATCACCGCCAGATCGGGCGTCTTGGGCAATGTCTTCACGTCCGGATAGCACGGCACCCCCAGCACCGCCTCGCTCTCCGAATTCACCGGATACACCACGCCCCGGAAGCCGCCCCCCACCAGATTGCCGAGCACTTTGCCGGAGACCGAGTTGGGATTGATCGAAACGCCGATCAGCGCAATCCGGTGGGGATTGAAGATGTTGTCGAGTTTATGTGCACCCATGCCTGTTCACCAGTCCTTCTATCCAAGTCGCGCCTAATCTACACAATCCGGCCACAAAGTGCAGGTCAATCGACTCTGAGAAATAGTTCACACAAAAGTATCCAATTCTGTCCTGTTTGACCAGAACAACTGCTTGTACGCCACGCCATAGCGTCTCAGTTTCCCCCTTTTCCCTTTGATTTTCCCCCCTCAGTTCGCTATGTTTTGCGGCAATACAGGAACGGCGTCGGGCAGGTCAGAGACCGGCTCGCCTATCCCTGTCGGTACGAAATGGCAACGACTGTGATTCGAAGGTTTCGGTTATGAAGAAGATCCTGGTGACTGGCGCGATAGGGCAAATTGGCTCCGAGCTTTGTGTTGAACTCCGCAGGCGGTATGGCCGCGACAACGTGGTGGCTTCCGATATCCGGCTCCCCGCCGATTCCCAGCTCCACGGTGCCGGGCCGTTCGAATTCATCGATGTCGTTGTCCCGCAGCATATCAGCCGCGTGGTCAAGCAGTACCAGATCGGCACAATCTACCACTTGGCGGCCATCCTCTCGGCCAATGGTGAGTCGCGCCCGCATCTGGCTTACGATGTCAACATGAACGGCCTCTACAACGTCCTCGAGGTGGCCCGCGAGTTCGGCTGCGCGGTCTTCACCCCCAGTTCTATCGGCGCCTTCGGTACGTCGACGCCCCACGATGGCACGCCGCAGGACACTATCCAGCGCCCCGATACGATTTACGGCGTCACCAAAGTGGCCGGCGAACTGCTCTGCGATTACTACCACAAGCGGTTCGGGGTGGACACGCGCGGGGTGCGCTTCCCCGGCCTGATCTCCTACGTTACCGAACCGGGGGGCGGGACCACCGATTACGCCGTCGCCATCTACTACGAAGCCATCCTGCACAAGAAGTTCACCTGCAATCTCCGACCTGAAACCTCGCTCGACATGATGTACATGCCGGATGCGCTGCGCGGGATGATCGAATTGATGGAAGCCGATGGTGCCAAACTGATCCACCGGAACGCCTTCAACCTCACCGCCATGCACTTCACGCCGGTGGACATCACCGCCGAGATCAAGAAACACATTCCCGACTTCACCATCGAATACGAAATCGATCCCATCCGCCAGGCGATCGCCGATTCCTGGCCGAACTACATGGATGATTCCTGCGCCCGCAAGGAGTGGGGCTGGAAACACGACTACGATCTTGGGAAAATGACCGACGATATGCTGCGCGTGCTGCGCAAACGGCTCCTGGATGAAAAGACCGGCGCACCGGTCTCGCGCTGACATCGGTTCCATGGCAACCGGGCAATGAACAGGTCGCCCCGCGACCGTGACATATAGACAAGGGAACACTGCGATGTCCAACATCGGATCTTACGAGGACCGCCTCAAAACTTTCGACTGGTCCATCTCCGAGCGGGAGCTGGAGTATACTCCGGGCAACGTACTCAACATCGGCTGGTACTGCACCGACCGCATCTGCCAGAAGGGGAAAGCCGACAAACTCGCCCTTATCTGGGAAGGAACCAACGCCCCGGACCGCAAATACACCTACAACGATTTCCGGCTCGCCTCGAACACCATCGGCGACTTCCTGCGTAAGCTCGGCATCAAGGCCGAGGATCGCGTCTGTCTCTTTATGGACAAGATTCCCGAGCTGTACCTGGGGTTCCTCGGCGTCGTCAAGATCGGCGCCATCGCCCAACCCTTGTTCTCGGCCTTCGGCGATGAGTCCCTGTTCGTTCGTCTCAACGACGCCCAGACCACGGCCATCATCACCCAGAAAAAGCACGCCCCCAAAGTGCGCAAGATTCTGGATCGCCTGCCCAATCTCAAACATCTGATCATTGTCGATCACGATGGCAAGAAAGAACTCGGCGATCGTGAAATCGCCTTCTCACTCGAAACCGCCCCCAAAGTGGAACATCTGGAGATTCATCCCACCAAGGCCGAATCCCCCTCCGTTCTGCACTACACTTCCGGCACCACCGGCCAGCCCAAGGGGGTCAAGCACGTTCACTACTCGCTGATCTCCCAGTATCTCACCGCCAAGTGGGTGCTCGATCTGCGCGACGACGATATCTACTGGTGCACCGCCGACCCGGGCTGGGTCACCGGCACCTCCTACGGCATCATCGCCCCGTTCGCCCTCGGCGTCACCCAGTGCGTGCAGGATGTCGGCTTCGCCGCCGAAAACTGGTACCGCTTCATCGAGAAGAACAAAATCACCGTCTGGTATTCCGCCCCGACCGCCATCCGCTCCCTCATGAAAGCGGGCGAAGAGGTCGTGAAGAAATTCAATCTCTCCTCGCTCCGCCACCTCGCCTCCGTCGGCGAGCCGCTCAATTCCGAGGCGGTCATCTGGTCCGAGCGCGTCTATGGCCTGCCGTTCCTCGATACCTACTGGCAGACCGAAACCGGCTCCATCATGATCACCAATTTCCCCGGCATGAAGATCAAACCGGGCTCCATGGGGCGCGCCTTCTGCGGCATCATCGCCACCGTGGTGGATCCCAAAACCTACGAGCCGATTACCGAACCGGGCCGGATCGGCCTCATCGCCTTCAAACCGGGCTGGCCCTCCATGATGCGCGCCTACTGGAACAACGAGGCCACCTACAAAGGGAAATTCAAAAACGGCTGGTACCTGCCGGGCGACCGCTCATCCATCGACCGCGATGGCTACTTCTGGTTCACCGGTCGCGATGATGATATCATCAACACCGCCGGCCATCTGGTCAGCCCGTTCGAGGTCGAGTCCGCTCTCCTGGAGCACCCGGCTGTCGCCGAATCGGCCGTCGTCGCCAAACCCGACGAGGTCAACATGGAAGTGGTCAAGGCGTTCGTCGCGCTCAAGCCGGGCTTTGTCGCCGGCGATGATCTCGAACTCGAAATCATGAACTTCATCCGCAAGAAACTCTCCCCGCTGGCCATGCCGCAGGAGATCGAATATATCGAACGCCTCCCCAAGACCCGCTCGGGCAAAATCATGCGCCGCATGCTGCGGGCCAAGGAGTGGGGCCAGGAGGTCGGCGATACCTCCACGCTCGAAGATGAATGAGTCGTTGCTGAACATAGACAGGAGCACATTATGGAAGACATGAAAGAGATCGTCCGCAAGTACGTCGTGAACGAGTACGTCGAGGACGATACCGAAATCACCTTTGATACCCCGCTCATCTCCGGCGGCATCGTCGATTCCTTTTCGATGGTCTCGCTGAAGCGGTTTCTGGAGAACAAGTACAAGATTTCGATCCCCGATGATAAGGCCACGCCCGAGGCGTTCGACTCCGTCAACAAAATCGTCGTGCTGGTCAAGCAGTTCGTGAAGGAGTAAGCCATGGCGTTCTCATCGTCCGTTCGCGGCATCTACCAGACCCAGCTCAAGGGGATACAGGACGCCGGCCTGTTCAAACAGGAACGGTTCATCCATTCGGTCCAGGCCCCCGATATCGAGGTGGAGTTCCCTACCGGTTCCGCCCCCAAGAAGGTCATCAACATGTGCGCCAATAACTACCTCGGGCTTTCCAGCCACCCCGAGGTGATCAAGGCGGCGCACGATGGGCTGGAACATCGCGGCTACGGCATGTCCTCGGTTCGCTTCATCTGCGGCACGCAGGACATCCACAAGGAACTCGAAGCCAAGATCACGGCGTTCCTCGGTACCGAGGACACGATCCTGTTCCCGTCGTGTATGGATGCCAATGCCGGCGTCTTCGAAGCCGTCCTCACCAAAGAGGATGTCATGATCTCGGATCGGCTCGTGCACGCCTCGCTCATCGACGGCATCCGTCTCTGCTCCGCCATGCAGGACACCTACAAGCACGCCAACATGGAACACCTGGAAGAGAAACTTCAGCTCCACGCCGACAAGCGGCTCAAGCTGGTCATTACCGATGGCGTCTTTTCCATGGATGGTGACACCCCGCCTCTGGATACCATGGTGGCGCTGTGCGAGAAGTACGACGCAATGATCCTCATCGATGATTCCCACGCTTCTGGCTTCATCGGCAAGACCGGTCGCGGCACCCACGAGAAATACGGGGTGGTCGGCAAGATCGACATCATCACGACGACCTTCGGCAAAGCGCTCGGCGGCGCCTCCGGCGGCTGCGTGAGCGGTCGACGCGAACTGGTCGAACTGTGTCGTCAGCGCGCCCGCCCGTATCTGTTCTCGAATACCATCGCGCCGGTGGTGGTTTCCGGCGTGCTGCGCGTGCTGGATATTCTGTCGGCCTCTACCGAACGGCGCGACAAGCTCGAGGCCAGCACTGCGTACTGGCGCAAGGGGCTTACCGAGGCCGGGTTTGTTCTCAAAGACGGGGACACGCCGATCGTGCCGGTGATGTTGTTCAACGCCAAGCTGTCGCAGGATTTCTCGCGCGATCTGTTCGGCGAGGGAATCTATGCGATCGGCTTCTTCTTCCCGGTGGTGCCGCAGGGGGCGGCCCGTATCCGAACGCAGATTTCGGCCGGCCACGAGCGACATCATCTGGACAAAGCGCTTGAGGCGTTTACCAAGATCGGCAAGAAGTACAACATCCTCGGCAAGACCAAAGCCGAGATCACCGAGATGTACGGCGCGTAGCCGCCCGTGTCGGTGCCCCACCGCCGTCGGCCTGAGCGCAGTCGAAGGCTTGCGGTGGGTTTGGATTACAGGCATGGCGAGCCCGCCTTTGGCGAGCGAAGCAATCTCAGTTTTGTGCCGCCGGGCGTCTCTGCCCGGCGGCATTTTCATG
>AMWB02056891.1_pt1 | contig 58716 bp, 49 predicted proteins | sample 200311 | NCBI WGS metagenome assembly AMWB02 (sample SAMN02737377, study PRJNA173069) | bioreactor metagenome | biome: anode biofilm in microbial fuel cells | place: USA: California | collected 2010-12-16 | reverse complement strand
AGTGTTATTTATTTTTACAATGATTTAAAACTGAGCAGCGTGACGTATAGAGCATACGCGATTATCAGACCGCTGACCGTCGCCTCGCGCGTACTGATGCGGGTACGTTTTAGCAGATCTGCTACGGATAACTTAACATTGAGTAGCTCTGGATTAGAACTACGTGCAGCTGAGAACACATTCCTCGTATTCGTGAAAATAGAGATCTTAGAGTTGAGATTTACTCGGCTATTTAGCACAGCTGAAGAATAAACTACATGAACCGTATGACTGATGAGTTCTTCGATACCAACGTATATCTCAGTATTGTCTCTTTTCTTGATCACCTTACCCGAGGTATCCGTTTCCATCTGGTACTTGGCTTCGTCAGAAATAGCCGCGATCATCCGCCGGATGATGCCGACATTCAGTCGTGGCACTGACTTCTGCACCATTCGGATCAAGTTCTCATCAAGAAAAGCTTGCTTGACTAGTACCTTATCGAATACAGCAACGCTCATCGTTTCGAATGAGCTGCTCCTTTCTCGCAGCACCTTTTCCCCATCAAGTGAACCAGTACTCGAGTGAGAGGTGATGAAAGTATTAGCTTCGCGAACTACGTAATACTCGCCAGTGATGATCTTCAACTGGCTCCTGATCCTAGTCGATGTATCGGATATCAAATACAGGATGTCCTTGTCATTGTCGAACTTTTGCAAGGTACCATGGTGAGCCCTGGTGTCGAACGCTATCGATTCTGATCGATCCACGACTACGTTACGCCAGCTTCCCAGTTGCCGAACTGAGAACTTCAAGCTCAGAGACTCGATCACGCTTTGCATGATCTCATAACTAGCACCATGCGGGAAGTAATGGTTAACAGCACTGCCGATCAACCGGTATTGGAAGTAATTAAGCGTAGCGATGATTGCGTCGTGTTTCATATTCGCCGATAGCTTAGCACCTAGCAAAAGATGTACCAGGTACACTACCATTACATTGAAGGCATCGCTGACTACCTTAAAGTCTTTGTTGATTGACGGGATCTTCTTGATGACGTCGACCACATCCTGCTCATTCAGTCCGATGATGTCAAAGAACATCTGCCGGTCTGCTGACGAAAAGATGAACTTATTAACGCCGAACATCTGCGAGTTTAAGGTAAGAGGATGTTCATCTCGGATCTCAAACTGCATAACGATCAGCGTAAGCTGTCTGGCTAGCTGAGGAGTGATGTTGATGGGTACCTCTTTTGTGAGGTAATCCCTGATGTATGAGGACATAGCTTATCCCCTGTTGGTAAATAGGTTGTCGATTTTACCAGCATAATAGGCTGACTTGTTACTGAGTAGCTCATCGACCCCTTCAAAGAATCGAAAGTACTCTTTATCCAGTTTAGCTGACCCAAACAGATATACTGGAGATTGTAAAGCTATCGACGGCAGGGACAGGATCTTGCTCGTGATCGACTTAACGACTGATGGTTCCCTCGATGATTTGATGTTAGCGATCAGCTTCTCCATGTCGTCGATGTCTTCGATGATCTGCTGACGTACTTCATTCGGTATGTTCTTATCTTTCAGTACGTCATAGTTGTTCATTATCGCACGTTTTAGCCTAGTATAATCATCTTCGTATGTTTCGAAGAATTCGCCAGCCCGATACTTGACGAATTGAGTGAGTAACGTATTGGGCAATGTAGACAATGTGGAAAACATACGGACGAATAGGTTCTCTCTAACCCGAACATCGTACAGCGGAACTAATAAACCAGACTTACGTATCTCATTGAAGCTCATTTCCAACTTGTTGAGTGCGCTCATTAGGTCTTTAGACAACCCATACCGACTAACATGCTCGTCAGCGACACGTTCATACATCGATGCAACTCGCTTAGTTATGTAGTCTCTCGACGACCGCCGGTTATACAGCTGGCCGGTTTCTGGTAGGATCATGAATATCGCCATATACATGATAGCCATTTTAATATTGAACACAAGCATCACCAGCGCCACGATAACCGTTCCTATAACTCCACGCTTGTAATCACCAGGCTTGTACTCGATCGATTGGTCGTCTTCACCAGTATCTGCTTCAACGACCTTACCGGCAGCTTTTCGTAGAAGAATAGATAGATTATAAAGTAGTACTTTATCCGTCTTGTTACTAGCGCTCTTCGAAGACTGTGCGCTCATCTCCGCAAAATCCAGGGCCGCTTGTTTCGGATCCTTTTTTACTACGTGAGCCAACTCATTGAACACACTATTACCAAAGTAGCCGAGGTAGCCCATATCACCCATATGTTCGACCATAGTGATTGCATGACCAACCTCATGAAGGGTGATGGCTGTTATCTCTTTCGCCGTCATCTGAAGGTCTCTTCCAGCTGACCCAATCATATCCTCTACAACAAATACGCCAACTGGCATGCCGATGAAGGTATTGAGATTTACTATTTTACCAAGCTTACCGTGAACGCGATCTAGCGACTTGCTCATATTCTGAATCTTTTCAACCAGTTGTGAACTAGAAACTGATGCAGCTTGACCCTCAGCTAATGCTATCGCCTGCACAATATCCTCAATATCCTCACAGTCGTCAAATGCGATATAGACTGAAAAAGCTGCATCATAATCGGCAGGGATAGCTGATACGATCTTCTTCACCTTGAAGTTGGTGTGCTTCTCGATCGTCTTTAGTATTCTAGGTCCAGCGTCCTTGGTGATGAATTCGTACAACTTGGTATGTTTGTCATAGATACGAGCCGTATCGCCGACTACCGGCGGGTGTTCCTCATCGTAAGCCTTGCTCACCGCGAACACGCTATCGTAGATCTTTTCTAACTCAAGCGGGAATGAGCTGTTGACCTGAAAACGAATGGCCTCAGTACTCTCTTCATAATCGCTCATCTTCATCAAGCTGTTAAGTAATGCCATCGTGTTTTCTCCAACTAGTTAAGATTACTTAGATATCTGGTTATATTCGTCTGTTGAGAGACCTGGGATCTATCGTCATGGAAGTACCGTCGGTTCTTCAGCTCTTCTACTGACTTAGCTGAGACTAAGATATCTTCCATATCCTTCGGTAGTTTACTTTTAAGTTCCTGGATCTCATGGATCATCTCGATCTTCTGCGTGTCAAAGGAAACGAATTTGATTGCCTTCTCCAGTTGATCGATACGGTAACGAGTCTTCTCAACGCTTTCTTCATCTATAGTATTTGGCTCCCCATCTTTCGAATTCGTTAAGTGTTGTAGAAGATTATCAGTACTCCCATTACAGAAATCGTACATGATCAGATTATTACCAAAGAACAGGACATACCCGATGAGGATAAAGGCGATGACGCTATCATCATTACCACCCGTACTGTGATCTATTCGACCGTTTCGAACAGTCAGGCCAGCTATCTGATTGATGAGTGGGATGTCACGAACGTTCTCACACGAGGTCTCGATAACGCGACCGAATACGGTCTTATACAAGAATGGTCTTGATGAGCTTGATGTTCTGAAACCAAAGGATTTACGGTGTTCATTATAGAAACCAGGCTTGCTTAGCTCAGCTCTGGTGATCTTGCTTGTACCGCTTTTGTACTCCTGAATAACCTCATTGTAAATACGGAAGAATGGGTTGATGCCAAGATTCTCGAGTTGAAGTAGACAGTAATCGATTATAGCACAACCTACGCTATTTCGTTCAGGTACGAATAATATATTCTCGTGCTGCAGCCACTTACAAACGAACATCGCTACCTTGATTATGTTTGTTGTATTACAGGTCGCTGTAGCTATTACTGACATATCGCGAGCATCGGAGAATACGAAGCTGGTAAAGTCACGACCAACATTCTCAGAGGCATCCATACCGATCACGATAGGTATTCGACTAAACTCCGATAACACATTAACTATGGCTTTTGGGATGTACCAGCGCATCATGAACTCATCGATGTACTTGATGAAGGTAGGCTCAGTTTTCCCAGCATACAGCAATGCTAAAAGATCCTTATTAACCGGGCTCTTCGATGTTCCGTAAGTCCACTGATTCAGATAGTCTCTAGCCACTGACTCTTCATCACCAGCGGTCCTCGCTGACGTTCGTTCGAACCATTCGTCGGTCTTACCTAACTGCAGATAGCTGAACTCAGAATATACCATTCCCTGCCTACTATTTGCATGAACCACATTGAGTAGCTCGTCATTGTTCGGTATGTCATACAGTCGTTCAGTGAATGTTAGCGAGTTACATATTAGATTATGTGAAAAGGCCCCTTCTGCAGTATTCAACGCACCAGGAGTAGTCGTCAATATGTTTCCATACGGCTGGTTGTTAGCCTTGGCCGATTCGATCGCGGCATTCGTACTACTCAAAGCAATAGGGTACGTTACGTGGATGTTCCGAAAGAAAGCTATCTCATCCCAATGTTGACTAGGCGTAGTCATACCTCGACCCAGTCGATCAGCACCTGATTCACTACCTTGCCCTACATAAGTACTGTACTTGTTGTGTAGTACAGAATATGACAGTTCTTCACGACTATCGGTATCGGACTGCTGTTTAAAGATATACCAGCCAGGGAACGAATCGCGCATGTCGCGTAATCGATCAACGTTCTCTTTGCGAAGCTTGTCATCCTTAGTTAACATCGAGAATGTGATATTTTCACCGATAACATACAAGATGACTGCAGCTATAGCTACAGCTCCGATGGTCTTACCAAACTGACGAGGCATGATCAGTAGATTATCTATATGATTCATGTACAACCATATCAGACTGAGGTTAGCCCGATTCAGCAAGAATGGAATACCGGAGGTTCCAGCGGCTGGTACTCGAATTATTGATCGGAATACGTACCATGGATTCTCTTTACTCTCCCGAGCTATGCGGAGCTTTAGCTCGAGTGAGTCATCTTTCAAGTTGTGCGGATCAATACCGATCAGGTCAGTATCATTGATGATCAAAAAGAACTTGTTGTTACTGATACCCATCTTCTTCAGGATGAGATACATCCGTAGAAAACTATGGTTATTCGTGTTGTAGTCAAAGTGCTCGCTAGCGAGCAGCGCGTAGTCTTGTTCGAACAAATACATTAGTTACCTCATCAACAAAAGTAAACGACGTTCAGAACCCACCTAGTGAGCTCTGAACGTCAGGAGGTTATTATCGGTATCGTAATGATGAAGATGATGGCGGCTCTCCGAGATGCTCACGATCCCAACAGACGTCACGATCGGTACGTTAATGGTGGATATGGCGGTACATCATTAACTCGTGTTGTCACAGTATAGTGATATCGATCAAAAGCGCATCTCTGAACGCCGAAACGTTCAGAGATGCTAGGAGAAAGAGGTGGGACATGTGCACCATCTAATCGGATAATGAAGATGTGAATCCAGTCGGACAATGGCAGTTCCGAGAGCAATCAGATAACCTCAGTTTGATATTACCAAACTAGCAGGATTTGGAAATGAAATTCGATCAGTTTTATGTTCCCATCTATATCATAGCGTATTGGTAATGCCGACCACCGACCCATCGATATGATGGGCCGGCAGCGACATCGGAGGAACAGCAGCGAACTCGAGAGGTTATTTAAGTGATCTTCATTCGGCGCGTAACGAAGACCAACCGTACGAAACTGACATGGAGACATCGAATCAGTACCCGGCGAGTAATACTGACACGAATGACAATATCCGTGCGTAATGAATCTCTTTCTAGTTCATAATATGGCATATTTAATTAGATATGCGCGAGATATTACAGGAGGAGCTACTATGATTGAATATATAAGACGGGGCCACAACGCCGTACGGCTAGGTAGATTCAAGCTCATCGAGATGCGAGTTTCATCAAAGATGTTTGAACGTTTAAAGACTAACGATCGTGTAACGATGATCTCGTTAAAGAACTTATACGCTGAGCTGTATAATGAGCTTGAATCACTCGAGTCAGCGTTAGTTGATTTCGAACATGCTATATCTGGGGGTCAGTATGAATCCTCAGTAGAAGAATCGATTAAGGATGAGATTGTAATCCGTACAGCCGAAGCTGTTGCACTGATGCAGTCCGCTGATGAGTTTCTATAAATGAAGATGAGTCCACTCGCATACGTGCGAGTGGACTCATCGTTTACCTACCGTAGTAGATTCTCAACCTTTGAAGGTACTCGCTCGGTATCATCGACTAATGACGCAGTGATACCTTCGGTTAGGTAACTACCAACGATTCGAGCAGTAACTGACTGAGGAGCGTGGCTGATTTGCCGGATCGGTACAATGATCGGTGGATCGATCATCCGCGTTAGTCGATAGAATAAATATGGATCAGCCTTATCACGATAAAGATGCGCATAGATCATCTCAAAGATCGTGTGATTGACCTTAAGGTCTACACCACACAATTTAGCATCATTATCAAAGAGAGAGTTGATCGCCTCGTACGAGATGAACGGGGGTATTCGTCCTAATGACAAGAAAGCTACGAATACACTGTAGATGAGATTACCGTCCTTTACTACCGATGTATTGTTTATAAAGGCCGAACCACTTTCCAGAGAGAGTACGGTGTAGTCGAAGCCATCCTCGCTGACCTGATTAATCGATACGAATGATATGTTGATGTTCGCCAATAACATGAAGTTGGCGAATAGAGCGTCATTGATCCGTATCTGAAAGATACCAATGGTCGTGACGGTTTCGCTGATCGTCATCAACCCTCGATCGTTGTAGAACTGGGGGATGAATATCTCTAACTTCTTACCAGTGAAGATCCATTTGGATCCTTCTTTACTGAAGTATGGGGAGACGTCATCTATTTTTGCTAGAGTCATAATTGGTTACCTCGGAGAATTAGCATAAAAGTATAGTAAGCTCATCGTCATAGTATGATGACACCAACTTTAGAGGATACAACTAATCCGCTTATTTTAATGAAGAGAGGACCAAAATGTTACCAATGCAAAACAAGCAGAATACCCCATATTTCACCGTCACGACGATGGCCGTTGATGATAATCGGAAACTTGGGTCAGCGATACGTGATGGCGAAGGATACTTCACTGACATACCAGTCGCTGTCCTTGGTACTGTTACCAGGAATATGACGCAATACGATACTCCGGAATTCATTGCTCAGCTTAAAGGGCCGGATACTTCTATCTTTCGTCGGATCACCGAGGGAACTCTATTCTCTGAATGGGGACATCCGTTTGTCGATCTCAATTCACATTCAGGGTTAGCCCGACTACTCAACCTCGATCCTCAGAAAGAGTCTAATCGTATCCGATCGATATCAGTCAAACACATCGATGATCTCGGACTTGATCTGGTACTTATGGATGCGAAGGGTTCCGGTCCATTTGGTAAGTATTTCGATGAGGCTATGGAAGACCCAACTCGGAATATAGCCTTTTCTCTCCGCGGTATATCGAAGGCCAATTACGATCAGAAGACCAGAATCACGCACAAGAAGCTAGTATCCCTAGCGACCTTTGACAGCGGCGTAGCATCTGGTGGATTTCGTGAAGCTTCAAAACGCTACATGGCTGCTAAAGAAGATATCCATTTTGAATCCACTGAGATCGTCAATCAGGCTGTTGGTCCTGATGATATTGCCATGATCAGGAGTATCTCGATGGAATCATTCACTGATACGGAAGTCAACGAACTGATGAAATCGAGTAAGGTTGTTATCGGGACCGTTAACGTCGGCTACATCGATAAAGCTACGAAAACCCTATTCGATACTGAAACCGGCCAAAAGCGAAGCCTGTTTCATTCATTCATTAACACTAAACGGTGAGAAGCTATGCGACGGTTATTATTCGAAAACGTATTAGGCGGTGCGGAGTTACAGCCAGTTTCCCCGTCGAACGTAGAATCCCCAGATCATGAAACATCGAGTCAGCCTCTACCAAGCGATGGATTTGTTACTCATAATAAGTGGATATGCAAACCTGACAAAGAAAACAAGATCGTTGAGATCTGGATGTTCGGTGTGCTACAGGCTACCAATCACTATTTAAAGATAATCTCACTGTTGCACGATCTTGACGCTGATTACGTTGTCCATCTTTATATTCACGGACCCGGTGGCTCTATATCAGTCGGTTGTAATCTCATATCAGCTATGCACCGGTGTAAGGCGACGATCATCACCCATAATCTCGGAACTGCAGCGTCGTGCGCATCATTGATCCTATCATTTGGTGACAAGATCGCTATCTACCCGAACGCTATTACGATGTTTCACAATGCTGGATTTGGTAACTTTGAGTCAGTACATCGTATGCGCTCTCAGGCTAAGCATGCTATCGCTTCGACCACGATGATGCTTGAGAGGATGCGGGATAGAGGAATCATTACCGCTGATGAGGTAGATGGAATCGTTAAGCGTGGTGAGGAATACTTCATCACAAGCGACGTGATGATCGGTCGACTCAAAGAAGCTGGTATTCTATATACGGGAGGGGAGTGATGGAGATGTGGGACCAGGATAATGTTCTGGATGATTTCAACGAGTCATTAGAACAGTTAACGATTGTCGAGGATCGTCAGATCGGTTGCGCGAATGACATCTTACGAATGAAAATGGAGATGCGCAAGGCTCTCAGGTCTGCACCAGTTGAGAGCACTGAGGGACTGGTGTACGTTGAATATATTCGAGACGTACCGAACTACATTGCTAAATCAGAAAGTAACGAGTCGACCATCGTTATCGATGATGAGCTGTTGTTTGGACTCCTGTATGAAGATGCTCAGGTATTCGCCAGACTCGTAAGACAGCTTAACTCACTCAAGCCTACTGACATCCTCAATGTAATAATTGAGACATCTTTTCAGGATATGTCATATGCAGCTATGGAATCCGGAATACTGATATCCAATCTGATAAGGCAGTCTAAGTGTACTAAGTTCTTCAACTTCGGTTCGACCATGACCATAGTCGGACTCATGATCGCTATGTGCTGCGATGAAGTGTACGTAAGCGACTTTGCCGCAGTGTCGATCGTTAAGGCCGACGATGGTAAAACTATATCCAGATACGTGGTACCGGTCTATCGGCATATCGTTCGTGAGACCTACCGGTATTGGACGAACGCTGGATTATTCACACCGAAAGAGGTAGCGAATCTGTTTCAATCCGAAGCTGATAATTCAATACAGTTACTATCCACGGAGATCCAGGAGCGGTTGAAACCGAAGGTAGCGGAGGGCTGACCATGCGCCATATTGGATCTAATAACTCAAAGATACGGTTCGTGAATAATCGTAAGATCCCGACGAGCCTAGTTAGATCGATCCTGAAATCAGTACTTATCGTTGTGACGCTATTAACAATAGTTATCGTTTGTCGATTAGCAGCTACCGCGATCATCGAGGTAATGTCTGAGTATTCACTACTAGTGTCCATCGGCGCTGATGTGATCATCTCATTACTGTCAGGTCTTTGGGTATACATCATCACGTACCATTAACAAAACTGAGCTACCTACGCTATCTAGGCGTAGGTAGCTCAGGTCGTTATGAATATGATATCTTGGTATGCTGATTATAGACATCAGGTAGTATGACATTATCTGGATTAAGCACGGTTATATTCCCCGAAGTGGCGAATCGATCAAGCATACTAGCATGATGACCCACTACGAAGATCTGACCGAAGATCCCTTTTTCGACTAGACCGATGATCATCTCAGTTAATCGCTGCTTATGGATGTAATCTAGACTGCGGTCTATTTCATCAAACAGTACGGGGTAATCAGTAAAGTTTAGTTCAATGATGGCAGCTAGATTAAACGCTAGCTGAATTACCGCACATTGACCTTCTGAGCATAAGGAGATGTCTTTGATCATCACATCATCAATGACTACTCGGAAGGCGAAATCACACACTTCGTCATCCTTATACGGGAGGAGCTGCATCGAGTACGTCATTATCTCGTTGATAAAGTAGTTCGTTGTCTCGATGATGTTATTGATGAACGACTTAGTATATTCGATCGGTAGACTCTGCAGGCTTTTCTCGATCTCCTTGGCATTTTCGAACTTAGGTTTGAGTTCGGCTATGATCGATTCGATCTCTGAGTCTAATCGAACTATGAGCATCTCCTGCTCTTTGCTGATCCTAGTGATGTCAATCAGCTCTGATCGAATTTCATCTAGGAGATTGCGGATGATATTGTACAATTTAGTAAGGTAAGTGTTACTTGAGCTAATGACCATCAACTCACTAAACTCTTTAGCCTTTTCAGCAGTCACGACTACGTCATCTCGGAGCTTTGTAAAGTCACTCAATAATAAGTGAGCTTGGTCGTACCGTTGTCGATCATCAACCTTGAGTCGGTGTGATTCTCTAAGTTGATCGAGCTGTTTGACGAGCCAGTTTATATCCCTATCCAATAACTCTATCGAGACCTGCTTTCTTGAGCTCTGTGACGCATTTATCTCCTCAAGTTTACGGACCCTTTCTGATAGTTTTGAGAACTCGGCAAACTCCTGACTCTTCTGAATGTACAGATCCATGTCACTCGAGAGAAGACCTGGTGATTCTTGGATCCGTTCGAGTATAGTAGCTTCACTGAAATTCTGCCGAAGCTTATCGTGACTACTGACGAGTTCGAATATTCGAGTTAAGCTTGTCCAGATCTTATCCTGATGATTGTAGATCTCGAGGTTTGTTTCATATATCTCAGTTATCCTATCAAGCTCGAGCTTCGCAGTAGTGATCTTCTTAGCTACTTCATCGATGTCAGCCTGCCGACTACTAGTGGAACGGTCATATGCTTTACGCAATTCACAGTCAGTAGATTGGCAATTGTCAAGATCGTATACGCGTCTATCCTTGATCAATCCATCACGCTGATTAGTAAGAGTGAGGATCGTTGACCTCTTTGTCGATATCAAGGCCTGAGCGTCAGCGTTTAGTTTATATAGATGCTGAACCTCAGCCTTAGTATATATCCGGTCATAACTGATGTACGATAGTTCCAGTAGTATTTCAGCCACTTGTTTCACTAGCGGGATGATCTTCTCCAGCTGATCAGGACTAGCTGGATTAAAACCTTCAGTGAAACTATAGGAGTTAACCTGAGCTAATATCACCGATAGTTCTTCGTTAGTGGTGATACCATCTTCAGCTAAGATCGACTTCTGACTCTCGAAAGTATTCAAGCTATCGACATTCGTTCTGATATTGTCTTCGATGATCGTAAGTTCAGCGCTGATCACCTCACTCATCGTTTTGTATCGAGTGATCTCTTGTAAGCAGTTTTCACGTTTGACTGCCGAGAACCTCGGCAATCGACCGAATAATGAACGCATCGTATTCGTCAACTCGTCAACTGAAGTCATCGATTGCTTCGTCACCTGAAACTTAGCCAACTCAGATGACACCTGGGTTATCCATACCAGTAGGGTCTTCTCCTGACTCTCAAGTCGTTCCTTCAACTTAAGCATCTCTCGGTACTGCTCCTCCGGTAGTCGCTGAGCGAGTAATTGCTTCTGTCGGGCATACAACCGATCTAAATTGTTATTATACGATACAACATCTTTGTGTACTTTCTTGTACTTTTCTAGAAATACATTGATATCAACTGGGTTCAACTTCATCAAGATCTGTTTCCGTTGAGCTGGTAAAAGGCTGTGTATCGGTAGACCGCATCTGAGCAGCAGGTTGATCTCAGTATTCAATCCGAAGTGCTCGTATATGAGTTCCTTCTGGATTTCATTAGTACCACTGACATTCAGGTTACTGTTATTAACGAAGAACCCATGTCCAGTACCGGCAGCGTCGTATGTTATTTTGTAGTCATCGTTGTTATGATGTAGGCTCAACGATTTAAAGCCTGATTTACCGAAGCTTGTTTTGATTGAAGGATACGGTAAAAGCTCACGGAGGATAGAACTCTTCCCTGAACCGTTTGATCCGATGATTAACTGAGTATTGCCATGATCGGTATCCATGGATATCTCTCTTATCTTACTCACCTTCAATCTAATGAAATCGAAAAGTGTTAGCTGGGTTATTCGCATGATTAAATCCTCAGATTATTATGAACGTTATCTTTAACTACATGATCGCGAAGATCTCTAAATAATGAAAACAGAAAGGAGCGTGTCAGATGGCTGATATCACCGTTAGGAAACAGAGCGTCGGTTACAACAAGGATAGCATCAATGGGACGATCTTCCAGTCAGCTACGTACCATGTTGATGAGATGGATACTGACTTCATGTTTCACTCAAGCGTCAAGTATATCTTACCCGATAACTTCAACATCGACGTACCTAAATCAGTCCATCCTGGAGTCGTAATAAAGAAGATAGCAAACGAGATCTCGACGATCGCTATCCAACGTCCCGGTAGTTGTCGATGTCCATTGTGCGACCAGCTATTTCTGACGGTCAATGATCAGGCGATCTGTCTCAACGTCGATTGCTTAGGAGACAATAATCCGGTTCTGATTCGTCTCCAGTTGTTATCACTGATCCCAGAGCTTCATCGCTACGACTTGACGGCAATGATAACGATGATGAGCGAGGCTGGCTATGAATTGACTGTTTCAGCCGCGATTGACTTTGCTGATTATGTTGTAAAAAATGATACAACGTCGCTTATCTATGACGAGTGTCTTGATATACTGTTCAGCTTAAAACACATCACTATAACCGACGTGTTCACTACGATGTTCGGAGCACAATGTCCTCATCATTACCATTTGGTGATCGAGGAATACAACGACTCTCTATCTGAACTATACTCAGATCAGGAATCGCTATTTGCCAGGATTGATCAGCTGAAGATCGGCTTACTTTCTCCGGATATTTCTAGCAACTTTCGTATCGGCGAATGACTCACTGTTTACCCGTATACTACGGTAAATAGCTCCGTATTTCAAATATATATCACACTTTAGACATGACATGAGACTAAGCACCTCATGACTAATAGAGCAATTCTTGATGTAGGCATACTTATCACGACGGTGATATTATAACGAAAATCAGAATACGGCGAATTACCACTTCTGATTGACGAACCAAAACGTGGTTACAGGACGTCCTGTATCACATCTACCTGCCAAATAAAACTGGCGACCCCTTAAGGAGGAACAACCATGGCTGAAAAGAAACCGAAAGATTATTGTGAAGTTGCTAAGTTCGTTGCGGATAACATGAAACTTGTTGGTGAAAAGGATGGTGGTCCGAAGTATCAGGTCAATCAGGAGCAGTATACTGAGTTTCTGGTCAATTCCGGTATCCCTAAACCCGCTATCGCTCAGTTCAATGAGGCGACCAGCACTTTCAACAATGGCGTCACTCAGGCCCTCTCTGATCTGCTGGTCGCTGACACCACTATTCCAAAAGCGACGATTAACATCAGAACCCAGAACGGCGTCATCTCCACTAAGATGACCCGTGAAGTTGAAACCCGCACACCTGGTACCAATGAGCGGATCAATAAGTATGGCGTTGTGTCAATCCGCATCAATCTGAAATCCAGGATGGATCGCGACCTTCTTGCCGAATGTGCCCAGGCTGTCGAAGAATCCTCTAAATAGCAACTCCGGTTCTTTTCCTGTCAGCCCGATACTTAACCGTATCGGGCTGACAACTTTAATAAGGTGATGGCGATGACCAATCAGGTAGCTCGACTAAAACGGGCAAAGAAGAACAATGTTCGTGCAGTAGATTTAGAACAGGCCAAGACGTTGATGCAGCAGACTAAGAAGTCTATCAATTTCAATGAACGAGTACTGCCGAGAACTATAGTGGTTGACGTACAAACTGGATCACTTGTTATCGGCAATGATACGCAGACTATCGGTGAAATCACAGATCGGTTCACCGTGGTTGACACGGCTGAAGGTGGCGCTGATTTCATCAAGTTTCTCGAAGACATCGACCCGACTACCATTGACAAAGTGATCATGGATAATAAGGATGGCTTCAAGATCAGATCCTTCGATGAATTTGTTACTGACATAAAGAAGTGGATTGCAAATAACGACTCTGAGTGATTTATTTTTAACCAGTAAGCTATGCACCAGTGGCGTCAGCTCACTGGTGCATAGAAAATAATACTAGTTAGAGATGATGTAGATCTACCAACAACAATCAACTTATTGGAGGAGAAAGATGCTTGATGCAACTAAAAAGATAGTAGGAAGGCAGCTCATTCATTCGTGCCATTTAAAGAATAAACAGGGGAGTAGCATTGTTGTTAAGGAACGGGTAAAGTACGAGGACGGTACTACTGCGCCGAATCTCATCGTTTACGATAACCCAAAGCGCAGCTTCTACGTAACGCAACCCTGTTTTCGAACCTACAAGTTTAAGCCGGAGTTTGAACTCTTATCTCGGCTAGATAAGATCACTTGTACTGATCATGAGATGTCCGCTAAGATCGCATCGATGTTTGAGATCGGGCATGGTCATGGCTATATTAAGAACAGTGTACTCTTCAAGTCACCCTATATATTCGGTGCGGATATCTCGATCGAGGCGTTGATCAAGATGCGTTACATGAATCTCTATCCAGAGATGGAGGAACGCCCCTCAGTTGGATTCTTTGATATTGAAACATCGATCGAAACCGACCAGATTAATCTCATATCGTATGGCTATGGGAACAAGGTCTTTACCGCTATACTACAGGCGTTTTTCTATGAGAATGTAGATGGTACTCGTCGTGAGATAAAGAAGGAAGATCTGACTCAACATATCGAGCAGACGCTAGCCAGTCGAATCGGCGATACGAAGTACGAGTATGAGATCGAGGTATTTGATTCTGAGATTAAGGTAATAGCCTGGATCATGCAAAAGGTTCACCAGTCTGAGATCGATTTCATCGGTATCTGGAATATGAACTTCGATATTCCGAAGGTTCTCGACCGGTTGAAGTTCCTCAAATACAGTCCACTATCTATTTTTCCATCACCATCACTGGATAGGAAATATCGATATCTTAAGTACTACGTAGATGAGGGTAAAGTGCAACATTTCACTCTCAAATGGCACTGGTTGTATAGTACCTGTGGTTCTCAGTTCATCGACTCGATGGGACTCTTTTCTCAGTGCCGAAAGACCGCCGGTTATCGTGACCGTTATACGCTGGAGAGCATCTTAAATGACGAATTGAATATCGGCAAGCTGGGATTGACTGAGGGATCTCATATCGTAATGCAACGGGACCATTTCAAAGACTACATCGTCTACAACATATTTGACGTAATCTCCCTGATGATGCTGGAGAAGAAGAACAACGACGTACTATCGATGTACGTATTATGCGGACCAACCCCGGTATCGAAATTTGCCAGAATGACTCAGCGGTCTACTAATAGCTTGTATCATGCACTGTTAGGTAAAGGTATGGTACTTTCATCGGCCAGTAGTGATGATGACTTCATCAAACTCGATAAGTTTTTCCCGTCACATGGCGGAGCGGTTCTCCCTCCGATGCGTTGTCAGAATGTAGGCGTAGAGCTTACAATATAAGAGAGATTATCATGCTAACTGAAACAGGTTTATCGATCGCAGTTTCCGACCTAGATTTTGAGTCGTTCTACCCTAACGTGATGCGAAGTTGTAACATATCTCGGATGACCTTAACCTTCGCCCCGTATGAGATAGAAGGACGTGACCAGACTGACGTACGCCGATACTTTTCTAATCTGGTTAGCGTTAGTGAAAATGCCACATTGTTATGTTCTGACTTTCATGGGCTACCCAATTATGCCGAGATGGAAAAGCTCATCGAAGAAACAGATCTTCTTTAAAGCAGTAGGAGGTTTACCATGACCAAGATCGACCGTAAGTTTTTCATTAGTGCTGAAAACCGCGTAAACAAACGCCACTACTCAGAATATACCAGTTTTCTGATGTGCGCTAAAGATGAAGCAGTACCTGCGGCATTGGAGGCTTACATTGCCAAATGCCGAGAACTTGGGGCGACTGCTGACCATATAAAGAGCGCTGAACTTCTTCTCGGTCGAGTGATCCAGTTCCAGAAAGATGAACACAAAGTACCAGATACAGATGGCGATGAGATCAGCATCTGCATCCTCGACGGGGAATAATACTTAGGAGAACATACTAGTGAACTACATATGTTTTATCGGTGAGAATCGTGTAGGCAAAACAACGGTGAGTAATGCTTTGGCGGAGCTGCTCAGCAAAGGTTGTCAGATGAAGGTGGCTGTAATGGCCTGGGGTGATGCTGTGCGGACTGAGATCGTCGAGCTCTATGGTATACCAGCATCGATCATCTCGGACAAATCCATTAACAAAAATACAACTATGGTAGCTATGGGTGACTGGAACTATCATGAATCAGTTCCAGCTATGTGGGTGAAATACAAGATCATCAAGGAGCCGGCTGAGTTTGCTAAGCTGAATATAACACTTCGAGATCTGTTTATCATTCACGCTACGCGTATCCGCCGAGCTGACGATCAGTATTACTGGGTGACCAAGTTCAACGAGGTGGTCCAGACTCAGCATCGTGACGCTGATTGCATCATCATCGATGATACTCGATTCGATTCGGAATTTGAATATCTTAGCAAACATACAACATCCGTGTATCAACTTACTAATGTCAATCAGACTACGTCAGATCTGGCACAGGATTCGATCATCAACTGGATCAAACGAAATAAAGAGAAGATTACCGACACCATCGACCTCCCGATACCTGTTACTCAGTCATACGCTGAGGAAATAGCCAAGACGTTAGTGGTGTTCCCAATCAAGTTACCGGTCGCAGTGTAACTGATGCAATCACGTGGGTAAGGTGGTATATCTGCTCAGTAAATATCTTACCCACGCCGATAGCGTGGTACAACTTTTGTGGTGAATATCAATGCGAAATCAGATCACAGTGTTAAGTCTAGACCTTGGTTCTAGTTTAGGCTGGTCGAAGAATGTATGTACCCTTCGGCCGAATATTTATATCGACGTAACTGATCACGGAACTGTTCAGCTGAATGAGCTAACTGATCAGCGCTTGCGTAATGAATACAATGAAGTGTATACTCGGACTAGAGTGCGTATGAGTATCTATGAAGAGGTGATCAGAAAGTTAGCATCGATGATCAAGTTCGATTGTTTCGTTACTGAAGATGTTTTCTGCAATCCGACACGTATTGCGGCATTCCGGGCTTTGGTTCTGTACATGGAAACTTTGGAGAGGATAGTTAATATTGAACATCATAAACGCCTCCATACCATCCCGCCGACAGTTATCAAACGCCATATAAGTACCGGTGGTCACACCGATAAGATCGGTATCCAGGAGGCGGTACTCGCTAATAAAGCTATCAAGATGAAGCACCCGACTACCGCGACTGAGCATGAGTTCGATTGCATCGCTGGATGTTGGAGTTTTGTTAACGAATTCCTAGTCACCTCAGTGTGATCTACATCTCAGATATATATTACCGTTAAGCTATCACCAAACCAGAGTTCGGCGAGAACTCAACTAACCAAAACAAGGAGACCGACCAATGCCCGATATTCAAGACGACACAATCATATCCGCTACCACTGAAGAGTTGGTGGATATTCCCGTGACACTCGACGAAGTTGCTGAAGAGTTAGTAACGGCTCTTCCGGACGATGCTGTACGCGATACTGCCGTTGTAAAGTCGATCGATGATGTTAAGATCGGCTGTGTGGCTACTGATGGAAATGTTCAATGGTGTGGTGGATTCGACCAGACCAACCGGCGTGGAGCTATCGTTAAATTGACTGATGGAGCTGGAGACGCTCTCACCGCACTGCTTACCGAGAACTGCGTTTCAGTTGGCGCTATTACGACTGATATTGAGGATGGTGAGAAGATCGTAATCGCTGTCTGTGTAACCACTGGTGGTGGGATCGTCGTTGTTAAATTCAATGATATGTTGCAAGTTATTTCGTCGTATGAAATTACCGATAAGTTCTCTCCGATTCATGCGTTAACCAAGTGGAAAGATAATTATCTGATCGGTACGGTAAACTATGAAAATGGGGACCGTACCAAATCGACACCGGCGATCATTATAGTAGAAAAGGACCTGTCCGATTCACAGATCGTTATACTCACGATGAAGGACCTGATCACCCTAGATACCTTTGATGTTTCTTCCAGGATCACTGGGTTCGCATCGAATGAGACATCTCTCTATGTCTGTGGTAACAGTTTCACTCTCGAGCCAAGGTCCTGTGGCTTTCTTGCACGGATCAGCGATAACCTCGAAGCTGTCGGTATGATTATTCTGGAAGCACCCTCGACAAAGGAAACAGCTCTCACTAATGTTGAGCTGGTAGGTGACACTGTTCAGGTATTCGGTCTTTTCTCAATTGGAGACTCAACCGTACCGGAATCATTCGTTACTAACTTCTCTTTGGATCTGGTACAACTGCCACCTCAGCAAGCTTAATCAATCAATGTAATTATCACGACCTCCCGACGGCTAGCTTGAGCGCTAGCCGTCGGGAGAGTACCACTGCTATTTATTTTTAGCCACGCCAACCACGGATGACCACGAACGATCGTTCTCCTATTTGAACTGCATACTTCTCTTCATGCTGTAGTGCCTTTTCCAGCATTGTAATATCGGTTGAGTTGAATAGGATGTTTTGGTTGTAACAGTTCGTCATGTTGAGTAGAGGTATCTCAGACGATGAAGTTGTATGCGACTTATCGATTGTACCGGCTATATCCGATAATGTCATGTCAAGTAGTGGCGCTATTATTAACCGATCATTAGCAAAGTCCATGAACTGGAACACCGCTGAGAGATTACGGTTATTGAGCCCGATGATCTTGTTTTCAACATGATCGAGGAACTTGTTTGCTACGATGAATTTAGTTGGTTCATTGAGCTCAGATATCAGTCTTTCGTATGATGTATTGAGATCGATCTTATTTCGGATGCTAGCTATATTTGATATCGACCAGCCGTTGGCAAAATAAGGCTTCTTAACATTCTTCTCAAACAGTTTATCGACCAATCGTTCAGCTGGTTGGATACCAACTACCTCTCGATATTCAGTGAATATATCATGCACGATAAATCGGCCATACAGCGTATCAGACCGGACACCAGTGAATTCCGACGAAGCTCCCTGAAAAACTAAGCGAAGGATGCGTAACTTTGGCGCGAGTACATTCCGACGAACTACGATCTTACCAATGTATAGCTTGAAACCAGGTTTGACTACCATTAGCGCATGCTTACCATTCGGCGACTTGTTGATCTTACTGAAGAGCATTGCGTTCATCAATTGATCAGCGTCACTCGTGACTATCGTAGCGAACGACGAAGATGCGCTTGGATTGTTACCACCCAGTTCCCAGAAGGTGATAGCCCCATGACGAGTATTCACTGGGATGAACACCTCGTCACCGATCCGCAGTTTGAGACTCATGAGCCTCGGAATATCTGGTATGATGAAACCGATAGGCTCACCATTCTTCCCTTTGTCGCGGATGACTCGGTCAGCTATCAGTTTCGTCCCCTCTGTGGTCGCGTCGTACTGCTGCCATACATTATTCTTCATTACACCACCCTCTCTTTTCTTTAACGAATCCAATCGTTGTTTACGTCATTCCTAGTATCGACTCAATATCAGCTGGTGAAGCGGTTTTAGTTTCCTTCTTCGTTGCGTAGATATCCCGAACACACATGCTCGGTCCATCGATATCATCGAGTATTCCTTTATCCTCATCAAACTTGTAACAGGCTATCTTGTGCAGCTCTGGAGTGTTATCTTCGTATCGATGTTTACCCCAACTGATCGTTAACCAAGGTTTACCCTGTTGATCCTTTTCTATTTCCATATAAGCTAGGAAATCTACTTCCCGAGCAATACCAGTACTACCAGCGAAATGGCGCTCAGAGTAATACCTAACCCTGAGCGGTACACCTGATGCGGCAATATCTGACGCTCCCCTATTTAATTGTGTCGCAGAAATGATCGAGGTACCCACGGCTTTAAAGTAATTGCATACTCGATTGAATAAGTCCTGTAGCAGCGAATGTTCACCGGCCGAACTAGATGATCCGTAATTATGCGTTTTCATCTGACTAATGTAATCGATGATCGTAACAACTACATTGAAGCCGGAGTTCTCATACTTCTCAACTAGATTAACTAATTCCTCATAACCGAATACTGAAGGTAGGTATCTTTCAATGACCAAAGTATACGGAGACTTGCTAAACAGGTCATATATGGCGTCTACCATCGCTTCGTCAGACATCCCGACCGGTGGTTTCTCATTGTAGCACGCTATGTATAGAGACTTAAACATACTAAGCATATTCTGATAACCCTCATTCTCCAAAGAGATGAACAGGATCATCGGTTTCTTTCCCTGGATCTTTGGTGGAGTCGAATATGTAGCAATCCAACTAGCCATCTTCATCAGCATACCTGACTTGTAGTGATGAGTTCTTGCGGCGAACAGTACTGATTCACCCAAGGCGATACCACCAAGCGGACCAAACATCTGATTCAGTCCTTGTAGTCCGGTTTTCAATACGTGATTAACTCGCCGTTCTTTGAAGAGTCGGTAAGCTGCGTCAATGCTGTCTCGACTCTTCATGTCGATGACTTCAATCGGACCATGCTTCCCAGTAGACATCTCAACTTCGGTGATCTTAGTTCTAAACTCCTCGATCAACGACTTGACACAATTCAATGAGTCATTCTGGTCATCGACCGCATATTGAAGACCTCCTTCTTTCATATGCCCATACAGCTTATTTATGTAATCTTTACTCACATACCAGGTTACCAGGTTATTGAGTCTTAAAGTGATGTCGGCGATCCTTGACGGCGATAGCTCCGCTTCAAGAGCTGAATCAAGTAGCTCCTTAATGTAAGTATCCCGAAGATATATTGGGTTCATCAGATGTCGCTTAAAGGTGTTAGCTATATCGATTCGAGAATCGGTGATGTTTAATTGCTTACCGATGACCTCCTTACTCAGAGCGATCATCAGCTCACAATACTTGATATCAGAGCTACTAACCTTGGACATGTTGTTGGCGTATATCATAAACAAAGAATCTGCTAAGCGTTTGATTCGTTCATCATTGCGATGAATGGATATCCTAAGTAAGTCAAATAGGGTGGTTGAATCGATGTTCATCTACAATCTCCGTTATGGAATTTAAGAATGATTTTGAGCTGAGTTTATTCGTCTAGAAGATGGCCAGCGGATGTCAATTATTAACAATCACTACCAATACAGCGTTATATCACATAACCATCTTATGAAAAGGAACATATCATATATCTGATACCTAAATCATGTAAGGAGTCATCAAAGCACATGAATTCAAAACTTAATATATCGAGTACTATCTACGCCAATTTGCAAAACGGTGACTCAAGCGCACAGTTATCTCGTAATGATAAGATCGCGATAGCTATCGAGGTGAGTCTCGATCGAGTCTTCATGGCGACCTTCTGCCGTCGTTCGACTCTTAGTGACAAGTCAACGAAATACGTTCGATCAACGATCATCTCGGCAGGCTCAGCCATCTCAGCATTGCTCCAATACCAGACGTTGAATCAGGCTGAGAATCAGGTCCTAGCTGATTTAGCTGCGTTAACGCACAGCATCCTAGTTGAGGATTATATCCCTAGGATGTTCACCGCAATAGGAACTCTTGAAGCGCTGATCGACAATGCCTCAGTTGATCCACTGATAAAAAACATGGTGGCTAAGTCAGCACGGTTGGTGCTAGCTGTAACGAACCAGATCGATTATCAGGACGAAACCATCGTAGTCCCACACATCCGGGTATTCGAGACGATCAATTATGTTAAGTGTCTCAGTACGATCGAAGTAATGTTTCGGCTTACTAGAATTCAATCGATTACTCAACCTGATAATACGTTGTATCGATTGTTCGATGGTCTCCGATTCACGAGCGCTACTCAGGACGTCGATGATGTATTGAACAAGTTATGTGTAGCAATTAATATAGGGACCGTTCCGGATGCTGTAACCGGTATTGGTATCCGACGATTTCTTTATGAAGCTTACGTTTCATCCGATTTACTCAAGAGGTTCGTTGTTCAGTCTGGAGCTGAGATAATCGACGTTCAGTCGATCAAGGCGACCGTTCTCAGAAACAATCCAGCGATCGAACGTAACTCTGAAACTATTGCAGTTGTTGGTAGTCTTGAAGCTGATTTCACTGATGCAGTCTCTGCTGAAGATGAAAAGAAAGCTGACGAGTCAACTGATCCTGACAAGACCGTAGACGCTGAAAAACCAGCAGAGACTGATCCGCCTGTAGATGCAGAAGATGACACTGAAGTTACTGATGAAAATGCTGAGTTAGCAGATTCGGAAGATGATACTGACGTCGCTCCTGAGGAGGAACCCACTGACCAGGGTGATTCCCTTACTGAAGTTGAAACCGAACCTAAACCAGTTCTACTGGGGATGAATCTTGTTCTATCACAAAACGAGACGTTGGACAACTTTCTCTACAAGCTTTCCGCCGCTAGATACATCGATACCGTAATCGAGTTTAATCATGATGATTTGCCAATCGAGACAGTTACCATTTTGACCAAATGGAAATCTTCGATGCTGTTTCTCGCCGATGCCGTAGAGACAAAACGTCTCTTCGATGATTTAAAAATAAAACTACAATAGTAGGAGAATGTTAAATGAACCTCAAAAACTTCAATGAATTCATGTCCAGCCTGGAGAGCCTCAACATCGACAATAGCGGTGCAGCGTCTCTCTCCGCGTACGAGCAGCGTGCTCTGAATACGGTGTACGGTAACGTAAAAGAGTTCATCGTTGATACCAACCTGGTCCCAGCTGAGCAAATCAGTTCCCTCGAGAGCTTTGATCAACCAATCCGTTCTTTCAACACCAATGTAGCGCTGTCCGATATCGGTCCCGACAAGATGATCGAATTGTGTCGTAATTGTGGAATCGACGACCGCCATCTGAAAGCTGCAGTTGAGTCTCTCGCCCTGTGTATACATAACTACACCAACGGTTACAACGCTGCTACCCATTTCAATCAGTCAGCTCCATCTAAGAATCATGGAGACTTTGAAGCTCGTGGCTTTGAAACTCTTTATTCTCAGTCAGCAGTTGATCGCTTGGCTATGTCACCGGCTGCAGCTCTTGAGTCTTTTGGTGCTGATATTTCCAGTACTATCTCGGATGCTAAAGTTGCCATCACCGTCAGCATCCTGCGTTATCACCGGTCAGCCTTGCACAGACTGATCCCGAACATCCCGACAGACTCGAACATGGTCACCTACAAAGTTGATCATATGGAAGTTTACGACCTGACCAAATCCCGTAGCAATGAAGCTGCTATTCGTTACGAAGATCGTCATCGTATTCCGTTTGTCGACCTGTACAATGATCCATCTCCGGCTAATAACGCCTTGAAGCCAATCCTGCTCAGAACTGCTAACGATCCTTCAGCTCCGGCAAACAAGCTGTTGGCTGAAAACGTTGCCAAGATCGGCGTTGGTCTGAACATGTTCGACTATGCGCTCGACGCTGGTGCTATCGGTTATTCTCATGTCGATTACACTGACCTGGTCGGTGACAATGTCCGAATCAAAGCTCTTTACCTCAGCGTAACTGACGGTACCGATACTGAAGTCATCCCGATGATCGTTACTGATCATGGTGGTGCTCGTATGCTCATGAGTGCTAACAACGCTGACTCAGCTGATCGTGTATGCTCTTTGTCAGACGTAACTGTAATCGGTACCGAATCCGAGATCATGACCGGCGGTGTATCTGCCCTACTTAGCGGCTTGAGCACTGACGGCGTTATCAAGGTCAAATACAATGCAGCTGGTTCTATTAACCTGAAAACCTCTGAGGTTATCGTTCACGGTTCAGCGGTTCCGGTTCTCTCCACCAAATCTGGAAATCCAGTACTTGGCGCTGATCAGACCCTGTTCGATTCATTGACCATCACCCTGGTTGGTTATGAGATCGATGCTACCTTCTCTGAAGAGAACGTCCGGAAAACTACCAAAGCCATGCGGATCATGACCAAACAGGTCGGCTATGAGATCCCCGGTTCATCTAACTACGTTGTTCAGTATTCCCTGACTCAGACCCGTCCGGAAGCTGTCATTGACGCATTGGTTAAACTGATGTCTGTTGGTATCGATGACCGTGGCGTGAAGCTCGTAATGGATACTATGAAGAATGTTCGTGATCGCATCACCGCTGAAGCAGCACTTTCCGGTGATAATTACGTACATAAAGTTGGCCAGGACTTCGTTGCTGGTCAGCGTGTCAAGCCTTCCATCTTCATGGACACTATGTCGATTGATCCAAATCTCAAGAACATGCGTTCAGGCGAGAAATGGGGCGATCTTCGTGGTTACGCTGAGGAGTATCTCCTTAACGTTCTGTCCAGACTGTATCGTGAATCTTTCTACTCTCAGGAACTCGGATCCGGCGAGAAACCAGTGTTCAGTGTACTGACCTCGATCCCGATCAAGGACTCGCTCTTGTCTATACCTCATTACCATAATCACCTCGGCGATAGAGCTGCCGATGCGGTTCAGGACGGTGTGGTTGAGTTCCGGAGAACTATGCCTGACGGTACCATCTTGAATGTCATCACCACGACCTTCAATTACATGGATGACAAGATCCTCATGGTTCCTGTCCGTCCGAACCGTCCTCAGTCAGTATTGAACTTTGCTCAGAATCGTGAGCGTGGTACTTACCTGACTCAGGCAACTCCGACCATCGATAATGCTATCTTCAACTCCCTTATCGGTAACTGTCGTGAGTTCGTTATCCCGACCAACCCAGTCGGCGCTCTGATCACTGTAAGCGGTCTTAGTGAAGTGTTCTCTCTGTTCGGAGCATTGGGCGTATAACACCTCTCAACCTGAACTTGTAATATCAGCAACCCTCCACATCGCAAGGTGTGGAGGGTTGCTGCTTGTAGTTTGTAATAAGCTACCGTAGCCTATTTCAGATATATATCATCTCGTAACATGACCGAGCGCATAATGGTGACGCGTTGCCCGAGATATTCAATCGTACATTAATCGAGTTCGACAATAGGTAATCTTAATCTAGAACGTTGTGGAGGAGTATGATGCTATATGAGAAAATGAATCCGGAAGGTGAGATGGAGAAGTTGATCTGGAAAGAGATCATCGACTATGAGGGCTACTACTCGATTAGCCAATTCGGTGATGTGAAATCGCACGATAGAGAAGTTGTCACTAGTCGTGGTATACGGATGTACCGAGGGCGAATGCGTAAACTAATCAAATCAACGCGCCCATACAGAGACAATCAGGTCCGGTACTCGATTGGATTGCTTCGTGATAATCACCGGAGTGGTTATAGCATTCTTCGACTGATGGCTGAGGCTTTTCTTGGAATATCTAAGGATGACCCGGACTTCCGAATAGTACCAATTGATTCCAATTATAGTAATCTATACTGGAAGAACTTGATGGCTGTCCCAACTGATGAATTCGTTGCCGAGCGTATGAACGAGCTGCACCGGCCGGTTTCGATAGCGGTTTACTGTCGGGATTCGGATGGGACGGTGACCGAGTTTGAATCGATAACTGCGGCACAGGAAGTTACCGGGATAGTGTTGGCAACTATCGCCCAACGGATTCGTACGAAGAAGGAGGTTGACGGAAGGACCTGGTATAAGTGTGACCCTAGGGACGTTAGGGCTCGCTATCTTGATTTGCGTGAGTTTGAACCTAATGAATACGATCTAATCATTGGTGAGCTTGTTAACGCGTCGTCTGAGAGACCGATCTGGAAAGACATTAGGGGCTTCGAAGGGGTATATGCCGTAAACCAATTCGGGCAGGTAAAGCGTCTTGCGAGAACCGTTAGGACCGGAACTCGAGGACTATCGAGAGTCGTTCCCGAGCGACTCCTTAATGTCCATTATAGTAGATCGTCGAAAGGGGTCGCTAGCCTTATGGTTTATCTAGGCAATTCGTATTCGGAGTCCCGAAAGCATCTAAGTAGACTGGTCGCCAATGCCTTTCTTGAAGTAGACAAAAAAGATAGCTCACGTCCTATTATAGCGAAGGATGGGTCATTTACTAATCTACACCCAGATAACTTGATAGTAGATAAGTATTTCGGATGCGTTTCGGTAATATGTGTGAACGACGAAGGAGATCGGCATCATTTTGCAAAGATAACAATGGCAGCTAAGAAGTTCGGTGTTTCGACTAGGACCATTCGGCGGTGGTTAATGAAACCGGATCGGTACTTTCGTGGGTGGAAGTGGACCTATAACAATGAAGATAAACAGGGGAGTTGATATGGAAGAGTCTACAGGCATTGTCGAGGAAGGGTTGATATCAGTAATCGAAGGGATGTGGCGGGCATCAGCTGATCTTATATTCAGTAAGCGATGCCGATATCGTACTAAACTAGTCGATGAGATCATCGATATGAATGAGGGGAGTCAAGGTCTAATTATTGAAGCGCTAGGTCACATGGTTCATGGCGCGAAGTATCAGTATGGAAAACTCGATGACCAGGGTTGCATCGAAGTGATATGTCCAGAGCATGGAGCCTTCTTTATCCCATTGATTGATCATCTGGTTACCCCGATGAATGTACCGTATCCAATCGGGTGTCCCCGCTGTCTTACTGCGAAACTGATGTTCAAAACTGCGGCGAATTTCATACGCAAGGCTGAGGATACCCATGGATCTCGTTACGATTATCGATTTGTTTTATATGAACACGATAACAAACCAGTTCGAATAATATGCTCAGTGCCAGGACACCCGACGTTCGAGAGTACTGCTGATTATTTTCTCAGATCCATAGGATGCAGTAGATGTGAAGAGGATCGGAGATACCAATTTCGGCTCGATACGATCGACGACGTCATCGTGAAGGCTAAACGGATCTTCGGTAGTAAGGTTACGTATGATTATGAGCAGCTATACGACGATGAGCAGGGACGCCAGCATATCGTATTCAAATGTCCTATCTGCGGGCTTGTCAATGATCAGATAACCTATCGGCATATCAAGCAACGATGCGGATGCTATCACTGTAATATGCAGAGGATAATGGACGCCCATTCCTGCGATATGAAGTTGATAACCGATCAAGCTAACGCGCTGTATGGGAAGTCAGACTTTGAGTATTTGGCGATAACCGAACCTGAGGCTGGGATTCATTATAATCACCAGATAAGCTATCGATGTCTGAGATGTGGCTGTGAGTCCACTGACTCAGTGATCGATCATCTTATTTACCAAAAGGGATGTAGGATGTGCGACGATTCTCCAAGAATACCAATCGTCAATACCCAGTACCCGATGCGGTTGTATCTCGCTAGGCTTACGCTCATCGACTCAGTTGCTAAAGAGAAGAAAGTCTTTGCGACAGTCGGCTGTGTTAGAAAAACAGTGATCAGTCGGCTCAAGTTCGATACATCATTATATAAGAACTTGCACTATTCGATAGTTGATTGGCTAACGGTCAATCCAAGCGCCTTCAGCTATGAGGTTGAACAGATCATCTTGGACAAGTTCCGTGATCATCGTTATCATGGAGATATCAGCCTGCGTTCTGGCGTAACCCATATGTTCGATGACTCAGTAACCGATGAGATCCATAAGTTCATGTTCAGTGACGAGCTCATTAACTGGAAAATGGAGCATAATACCTTGACATTGCTGGCTGGATAAACTTGGGCTGTATCGGGAAAAGTACCTTCTGTTTCTAGGGGGTACTAACTCGATACTTGTGTCAGAAATGTTGTTAGGTATCTAGTGCTTTAAAACGGCAGGATAACAATCAAACGTAGAGATACAGGACTGAACTGATGCAAATAATACACAAAGATATCTTAGATGAAATCGATCCATCCAAGAAGACCATGGTGATGCATGGATGCAATGCATTCCATGTAATGTCAGCTGGTATAGCATATTACCTTCGTCTTAGGTACCCTGAGGTTCTCCGGGTCGATAAGGAGACGACCCGGCGTGGGGATCCGAAGAAGTTAGGTACAATATCTGTAGCTGAGATATCACCGAACTTTCACATTGTTAATTGTTACACCCAATACGCTTTCAGCGCCCGTTACGTAAGTAAACCAAAGATGTTCGCTGATTATCTAGCGATCCGGAGCTGTCTACGAGAGATAGCTTTGCGTTATGCTGGATGGGAGATACGTTCACCGAAGATCGGCTGTGGTTTAGCTAAGGGTGACTGGCTCGTCGTAGCTGACATCTTCAAAGAGGAGTTAGGGACCCTAGATGTTACTATATATCAGAAATAGGAGCATACGATGATGCCTGATCGGTACTATCATGTCGAGATGAACGAACGTTCGGAACTGCGCACATGCGAAACGGTTGATGATGTTGTTAATCTCTGGAAATATTACATATCGATGGTACCGACAGAAAGAGATCTTTACCGGTACCAGCTTTTGTTGGAATTCAATAATATGATAATACACACGCCGACGGCTACCGTTCGAGATATCATTATCGCGCTAAGCAAAGAGTGTCATGGAGCTGATTATGAATATGACAATATCTACATCACCCCATTGACGAAGATCACTAATAGGATTACCCCATTCTGTCATCGTCATGGATTATTCGCCGTATCGATTCTAGCTCACCTGTTACCGCCGATCGGTAGCGATATTCCGATGGGGTGCATCGCATGCGCTCGTGAAGGACATTTGCTATCAGCTGCGGATATCATTGAAATGGAAGACATGGGCTGCTAAAGGAGAACTGTAATGGAAGTTGTTGAGGCAGTAAACAAGTGGCGGAGCTATGCGGCTTTGTCGACAAAAGATAAACTAGTATACCGATCTAAGCTGCTTCAACTTTTACAGAGCGAGGGATCGATAACCAGAGATATGATCGAGACCATCGGCCGAATGGTTCATGGACTTGATTATGAATATGATCATCTTACCGGTTCAGTAAACACCATCGATGAGCCTATGAGCTTAATGTGCAAGGCTCATGGCTTCTTCGAAGTCAGTTTAGCAAACCATCTACTATTCCCAATACTACCCGTGTCCGGATGTCCGATATGTTTTTCAGAGATCAATGTCGAGCTAAGCGGACAGGTGGTCAACTCTGGTACATTCATCGCCAAGTGCGAGGTGATATACGGACCGAAATACGACTACTCTGGAGTGCTATTCACCAATCTAGCGGATGCAGTAGACATCGTTTGTTTGGATTGCCGGAACGCCGGTGGATCCGGAATAATCAGTATCACTCCGGTGAAACACCTAAATTGGTATGGGTGTGAAATATGTGAAGACGAAGAAGAAGACTAAGCTGATAAGGAGTTGCCAAATGCGATTGTTGAATCTTGAAAAGATAGGTGTTCGTCCACCTAACCAACTGAGCTTGATCGAGTTCGATCGAACCATCCACATGCGCTACGCTCCAGATCTAATGAGTCTGGATGAGGAACTGGAAAGTATCAATAAGCCGTTCAACGAGGGGACCTTTAATGACACGTCATACGGTAAGATCTCGTATGAGAAGTATATCGATCTAATGACGCGTGATGGGTGGCGAGTCTACATCGCGTTGCTTGGTGACGCTTGTATCGGGTACGTTCATACGGTTCCTGGTATGTACAAGGATTCGTTGTATGTTTCGTCTTTCATCATAACAAAAGAATTCACCGGTAAGGGTTATGGAAAAGAGATGATGAAATTGCTGATAGGTATCGGTAAAAAGAAATACTCTATCCTAATAGTTCAAACCGCCCTGAAGAATGCACCAGCTGTAAATCTTTATAAGAGATCAGGATTTACAGCAACGCACCAAACGATGATCAAACGGATATAAGAAGTCTCTCCTCATGAGCCGCATTAGTGGTTCATGAGGAGCGTTCGTATGATTACACGTAAAGCCTCTAATCCACGTTCGACTACTCGATTCAAGTACGCTAATACGGAACCATAATCAACGATTTTACCAACCAACCAAACCAGAGGAACTGATATGACTGATACCACTCGGGGTAGTATTGAGACACTGATCAAGTATGATGTGAAAGATGGATTCCCAGCTCAGAAAGTCAAAGAGCTGACCGAGTATCTAAATGACAAAGCTAATCCCTACGCCGTAATGTGCTGGAATGATCAGAAGCATAGGCCTGCTGGCGTCGCTACCGTAGGGCTGCTTAATAGTGATATCTTTGAGATGGTGTTCCTGATCCAACCAGAGCATCGAGGTATGACTAGTCAGCGTGAAATGATTCGAATATTAAACTCCTTCATCACTGACAGTTCAGAGGTATCGATAGTAGCATCTAACGATGGTCGTTCGTTTACTATCGCAGACGAGGACGAACGAAAGTTTTACCTGATCAGCGAGTATCAATCGATAACTGAAGCGGAAGATGTTGCGCTAAGGATGATGCAACCGTGGCTCTTCCAGTACTACAAAGTCGATAATGCTCCGTTCGCCGTATTTAATTGCATGATCATCAGCATGGACGACCCTGATAATGGGATTGCCGCTACTGGTCCACACGACGCCTAAATAGAAGTGCATTCATGATAGCATTCAAATATATATCACTAGGTTGAAGCAGTAGTTAATTAAATCTCAAATGGACATAATGCTTACGAGTGTCCTGATATTTCATAACAGCTTTAACCAAAGGAGATCAGTATGCTATCACATGTATTTATCAGTTGTATTGTCGGTGTGGTATTACTGGCGGCCTCAACAATAGTTCTGCATATTGCTAAGGCTGCATTAGGAATAGAAGATCAATGTGAACTAACTAAACGACGAGAAATGTACCGTCAAAACAACAGGAGAACATCATGGACAAGGAACTCGCTATTTGCACCGCTACGTTCGTCGCAGTATTCGCTACCGGCTTCGCCGCGCTTAAGTACTTTAAGAAGGACATCGTACTGGTCGACACTACAGTTGCCGATCAGCTTCGGAAAGATGCTAAAGCTAAGACCGCGACTGTCGAGCCACCCACTACGGCTGCCGCTTAACATTAGAATTCATACAGGTGACTGATGATGAAAGATTTCGCTATCAAAGTAGCCATCGCGGTTACTGTATCCGTTGTCGCAACAATAATCTCACGCAAGATAAACCAACTCATTGAGGAGAACAGCCATGCCCGAAAATAACAATGCTAACGTAAACACCGAGACCCCAGAAATCAAAGCCCCAGAAATCAAAGCCCCAGGATTCTTCACCAGACATCGAAGTAAATTCCTCGCGCTCGGTCTGATCGTTGTATCAGCAACTGCAGGCTACTTGCTGAACGACATCTATGGAGATCACACTCCTGCTAATACCACCGCATCACCTGAAGCCTAATTCAGTACCCAGCACCATCACCTTCCAAGGGTGATGGTGCTGGATGATGGTGACCTACTATGCTATTATTTTTTAGACTGACGAATAACTGCTTCGGTTACTTTAGATAAGTGATACTCGAGATGGTGATATTCGATACACAAAAGTCCATAGCTTTCGATCAGCTCACCAGTAGCCGAGATGGTATTAACTATCCCTGAGAACTTACCGATATCAAAACTGGTAGACGATGCATATTCGATAGAGGCTTGCAGTTGATCGAAAGCCTTGTAGAGTTGATCTAATATCTTAGCAGTCTTGATAGCGAGCTCAAGTTCTATTGAGCAACTTGCCGTGATCTCCACAGCTTCTTTATACTCAGTCATCGAGTTGAATAACTTGCCAAATTCTACCGAGGCGTCATCACCCTTCCCAGCCACCATCCTGATCAAGTCCGGCTTGATCGATAGTGTTTTAGGCATGTTAAATACATCGAGCTTTTGAATAGCTAGCAGTCCTTCACCGACATTACCAGCTCTGATCGCACTAGCCAGTCGTCGATAGCTTTCGATTATATCAATGATCCGTTTATGCATTATGATCATGGCGAAGGTATTTCGGCAGTAATCGCCAACTTCCTTCGGGCTCACGGTAAATGGATAAGCTGGTACAGGTAATGCTACAACTCGATCATAGATCGAGCCTGATGAAAACATATGGATGTATGATGCTTTGTTAGCCTGCAGCACTTGTTGTAACGAACTACGATTAATATCCTTATACGTACTACTGACGATCGACTTTATGTTACTACCGACCCTACTGACGAAATCAGAAAAGGCCAGTGAAATGTTCGAGGCTATCCTACCGAGCCCTTCAACCGAAGCCGTATCTTTCATTCGACCATAGCGTATAAATAGATTGATGAGCTCCTGATCGGACATCTTCACGATCATGAGATCCTCCTGGTGTAATATCTTGTTCATGGGTTAGCTCCTGTATTTATTTTGGCACGTATTGATCGAGTAAGAATTCGATGTTCATCATCGACGAAAACACACTGTAATATCGGAAATTAAGTAAGTATCCATCTAGGTACTTACCAGTAGTAGAATCATAGCCAAGCTCCAATACTTCCGCAGCCATGTTGATTCGATATCTACTCATGTTTGCTAATACTCCACCGATCAGAGTATCATCGGTTTCAGCCTCTCCTATATCATCAGCCTTTACCTGCAAGATACGTACTCCTACAGTATGTTCTGACCCATCATAAATACTACCAAAGAAAGTGGCCATCTGATCGACGACGTCGTCGAGCGTGGTTCGTTCGACATTAGGCGACTGATCAGTGAACCCATATCCTTGGAATCCTAAGGTGTACGTAAAGGCCACTCGTTTTGCAAACGCTGGAGCTGCTGGATCATACGGAGCTGAGTCGAACAAGTTGAGAACATCCCCAGTGATGTTGTAGTCGATGATCCGGTTGTAATTCGGGTTAAATTCATTAGTACCGATCTGGACGACGTTGGAGGAGCCATCCTCGCTTCCGATTCGCAAGATCGACTTAGTAGTTTTGAACAACTCGGTCATCGGTGATAGATACCGGATGACTAACGAGCCACGGATCGGATTAAATATACCAGTAAGGTTCCGAGTAACCTTAGTCCCCAGTACCGACTTTGGTGCGTCGTCAGTGAAGATCGGTGGCGTAGGTAGTTCAGTATCGGTTAATTGGTGTTGCCAGAATACCATCGAGTTCTTGATCGTTCCTTGGAATTCGGGAATTACGAGATCTTGAGCTATTTCATCCACGAAGTCGACATCGATTGAGACGATGTGCTTAGCTGTCGCGTCGAATGCGACGATACATCGATACCAACCGCTTGCTAGATCCTGGATCTCAGTGTGCAGTATGGTGGTACTACCTGGTGACGACTCAACTGAATAGCAATCGAAGGTTGCGTAGTCGATGGTATTGGCTGCAGCGTTTTTCAATGATACGACTATCTTACTCCGTTCCAGCGGATATATGTATATCGAGTAGTTCTTAACCCCAGTGAGCTCTTCATGAATAGGATCTCGAAACCCATGCGTACCAAAGGTCCCATCTTCCTGAAGCAATAGATACTCCATATCGTCGATGGGTGAGATGATGAAGAGATCACCATTACTATTACTCGAGGCACCATGGATATTAACATCAGTAAGCATCCTACTATTTTTTAGCTGATTTCGATGTGGACCAAATATCGGACAGCTTGGTACTCCGTATGCAAAGTCGATCGGTAGGATGTTTACCGGAGCAGTTCGAACGCGGCCATTGATATCATGATAGTTTATCGGGCATGGTCTATCCACCAGGAAGATTCCGCTGACTGTGAGACTAGGCTCGAATACGTCAGTTGGTGGAGTCGTTATCGGTAATCCTGGAAGCTTATATCTGAATAAATCAGTGTGCGCATCTGGATCGGCGTCATGAGCCTCGATTACATAATTTAGAATATCAGCATTCACTACACTGTCTTTGTGAATATTGAGATCGATATCCTCTCGGGTGGCGAACCGTTTAATGTTTACCAGACTATAGCCGAACTCTCCGATTGTCATGGAGATACCAAACTTCTCATTGTACAGGTCATAGAGGGTCGATATGAGATCTAACTCACTGAGATTGATTGATACCTCATGCGGATTCTTTGTATCGGTGATATGATCATTGAACATTCGGCGTAGAGGAGAAACCGTATTCGCCGTAACTTGTAGATCCTTGATTATGTCAAGGAGATCCTGAACATTCTTTGACTTACCGAAATCCTCATGTAGTCCGATACGGATATCAGCCTCGATGCGATCCCAGTTCGAAAGAATGCCGGTGATTTGTGCGTCGTTCATAACTTGCTCCTTAAAAGAGTCGTACTTAACAGAGATGGATCAGGAGATGATAGCTAACGCGTCATCGTCGGAGATCGCTTTACCATATAATTTCACTCCAGACAGTCGGATTTTCCCTAGGCGTGGAGAGTCGATACGTGGGACAGTGAATAAGGTGAACGGATCAACATCGTACAGCCTACCGACGTTAGCGAAGGTCACTCTGCTGTATTGATTATCAAACATCGTGTGGACTCGTAATTCGGTTCTGGACATAGATATTGTTATGTTCAGTGATATCAGTCGGTCACCGGTGATACCGTCTAGTAGAACCTCAGTGAACGCTGGATTGTAATTGTCGAAAGCGACAACCACCTTATTCAAGGTCACTCCGGCTACGACGTATGGAATCAGTGATAGACAAACTATAGACTTAGAAAGGCCAGTCATATTAAGTAGATCGAGGGTCCTCGCCTGAGTCAGCTTACCTATACTGAGAGCCACATTTAGCCCGGAGTTGTGCTTGTTTAGTACCGTGAATACGCTAAAGCATTTGCAGAAATTGGTATTCACATTACCACGAATATCAGCAAGCATACTCCGATATTCCGGAGTCATCGAGTTACTAAGGACGTATCGTAGATGTTCCGAGTAGTAGTTGATAAACTTCCTACCAAAGATCACCCCATCATCTTCGCCATAGTCGGATAAGAACTCACCATAGCCGGCGAATGAAACAGCACCTCCGAGATATAGAGCTTTGATCGACTGGCGGTTGAGCTGCATGATGATAACCCGTAACCAAGCTTCGTCGTAGATATCTCTAAGGAAGGTATCGGCCATCAAGGTCTCTTCGTCGTACCAGAGCATCAGCGCAGAGATCATCGTATCATCGTAGGTCGTGAAGTCGATGGTATCCGGAGATCCCATATCGATTAGCCTTGTAATTAATAATGCAATGACCCGATTATATGAATCACTACCGATGAGCTTGTACGGCATCGAACCAAAATTGATCTGGTTCAATTGGTAAGACGGCGCAACCGAACTCACGACCATCAACCCAGCTAATCGGTTTGAAATAAAGGCCTGGTGGGCGTCTACTTTTAGATCATGTTGCGATAGGATGTAGTCGACTATTTTGACCGTTACCACTTTGGTATAGTCGGTGAAATCATCAGTCCCATCGCCAAGGAATACCTCAGGATTCTTCAGTAGCCATCGTAAAAACAGACGTCGATCACGTGGTATGACTGCATCGAGATCGAAATCAGAACCGATCTCCAGTATGCGCGTTCCAGTATAGTATCCAGAGCCGTCGTAGATATCTCGGAAGAATGTGACGAACTGTGAACGCAAAGCCTCATTATTGGTGAAGATACCTATCTCGATAAAGGTGGCGTATATCTCATCGATAAGCTGATCTGACATAAGATCAAAGTTTATATGATGAGCGGTATCGTCCTTCGTTTGAAAGTGATGATTGATCATCTCGACCAACGTTGCAGTTCCGTCGTCAGCCAAAACAGTCTTTATGTATTCGAGCACGTTAACGAGGCACTCGATCACTACCGGAGATTGCCGCAGGTTAGCCTCGTATCTCGATATAGTGGCGAATCTACTTATCTTACCTTTCATATTGCACATCCATGTAATCTAAGGATTTATAATTAAAACAGAGGGTTATACTCAGATGAAACTTACTTCAATAATGGCGAATTATGCTCGTACAATAAAATCATGTACACTAAACACCGGGACGATCCTCGACTTGGCCACGGGCAATTTCTTACCTGGAAAAGACGGACACATGATCCTCAATGGCGGCGTATTCATTGCTAACGGAGTAACCGGACGACCGCAGACATTCAAGTCATCCGTATCCCTAGGATACTTCACCAGAGCTCTGCGCAACTATAAGGCTTCTTCTGGTTTGTGTTACGAAACTGAGATGACCTTACCAAATGCTGATCGTGTCGTCAAACTCAGCGGACAGGATAGTGATCCTGATCTCAAATCGAGGTTTGAATTCTACGACCGAACTGAGCTTGGTCTCGAAGAACTCTTTGAAGTGATAAAGACCATAGCCCATGAGAAGGATCGACAGAAGAAAGAGCTAGTCCGTGAAACTCCTTTCATCAATGATCATGGTGAGCTCGTCAAGTCGTGGGTACCAACGATCATCGCTATTGATAGCTTCTCCGGAGCTAGCTCAGCAAAAGAAGTATCTCTCTACGAAGATAATAAGCTGGGTGATTCAAAGGTCAACATGGTTGCGATGAATGATGGTAAGTTGAAAACTGAATTCGCTCGACAGATGCCGATGTTATGTGGAGCTAGGGGTATCTATCTCATCTCAACTGCTCATATTGGTGATCAATCAAATCTTGATCCTTACTCAGCTCCATCAAAGGATCTCCCGATGATGCGTGCCAAAGATTCTCTAAAACGAGTAGGAACCCAATACGCTTTCTTAGCCCCAACGATGATCGAAACCCGCAAGGTAGAGCTCCTTCAAGATAAAGATAAGAAATGTTTATATCCCACTGAGAAGTTCAATAGCGACATGGAGTTGCAGAAGATTACAGCTTTCATTACGCGATGTAAGAATAACATCTCCGGTTCGTCGTTTGAGCACATCAGTTCACAGTTTAACGGGATACAGGAATGGCTTGAATTCTATAATCTGATCAAAGAGAGTAAGAGCTCATTGCTCGAGGGCACCCAGACCCAAAAGCTATCAATACTCGATACAGAATTCACCAGAAAGACCATACGAAAGCATATCGATGAGAGTTATGAATTCAGACGAGCTCTCGAGATCTTAGGTCACTTTGTCTTTGTTAGGAATCGGTGGAATCTCCCGCAGGTGAAGAACATGGGGTACGCTCAATTCACTAAGCTGTTTAACGCTTCAAAAGAGCTCAAAGCTGAGCTGTTGAATAGCACCAGTATTTGGAGTTTTGTTGGTGAGGAGACTGAGCGTCCGTATATGTCGATACTGGACATCATCGAGCGGATAACCAATAACAAATAGTCAGCCAACCCCGGTCCTTACTATACTATTGACCAGCACTAGCCGATTTTGGTACACTACTATTTACGGAGATAACCTGTTATGACCGCACAAACCCAAATACAGCCATACCTCGAAGCTATAGTTGACACGAAGACGCGCGCTGTTCTTCAATCGGTTACGATAATGATCGATGAGAATCAAGCAGCGATTCATCAGTTGACTGAGACGGTAACGGAGATGAGTAATGAAATAGCTCGACTCAATAACCGTATCGAAACCCTTGAGCTGGCTGGCTGAACAACGTACTCAAGAATGATTTAATACATCGATTAGTAATATAATAGAAACCTCTTATCCTCTGCTACCAGATGCTAGCTTTGTCTAGCATCTGGTAGCAGAGTTTCTAATGCGATATTATAGATCCGTAGGTGCAGTCTGTTATTTAATCTCTTCAAGGAGGCCCGCTTTATGCAGCCCAATATCCCCATTCAGTACAGTACACTCGCAGCATACATCGAAGCATTGTCTGGACATCAGGTATCGATTCTGTCTCAGACAATGGCCACCAGTTTGGCAGCGATCAGCTCCCAGATCGGTCAATTAGAAATCTCTATCGCTGACGTTGAAGCTCTCAACGCAAACATCAGTGCAAACGACGATGTCGTAGCCAATACATCACATCGAAACACAGTCGTTGGCAATCCGCATCATGTGACCAAGACAGAAATAGGCCTGAGTCAGGTACCGAACTACAACTTCGCTGCTGAGGTTTCTGCTAACAACGCCAAAGTCGGTATTTCAACACAACAGGCGGCTGATATCGTCGCCAATAATGCCAAGGTAGGTATCACAGTTGGTCAGGCTGCGGCTATCGTGGCTAGTACCGCTCATGATGCTATCATCACTGGTAACCCTCATGCAGTCACTAAAGCTGAGGTCGGTTTAGGTAATGTGCCGAACCTCGACTTCACTAATGCTGGTAACATCACCACCGGTACCTTACCGAGCAGCGTACTCCCACCGCTCGCGATCACTGATACCTTTAATGTTGCTAATGAGTCTGAGCAGCTTGCTCTAAATATTCAGAAAGGCGATATCGCTGTTCGCGCCGATCTCAGCCGTACGTTTATCAATCAGTCAGGTGGGAATGACACCATGTCTGATTGGCAGGAACTCGCTACACCGACGGACTTAGTTCTTTCAGTTAACGGGTATGACGGCGTTATTGCCCTAGTATCTACTGATATCCCCGAAGGTACCAACCTCTATTACACAAACGCCCGTGTTGCTGCAAATACTGAGGTTACTCTCAATACAGCGAATCGCCACACTCATGGTAATAAAGCAATACTTGATGGTACTGAAGAATCTTTCACTACGATCAGAAACAACGAACTCACCTCGAATAATAATCACCGGGCCACGGTATCCGGTAACCCGCATCAGGTCACTAAGACCGAGGTCGGTCTGAGTGTTGTACCGAACCACGACTTTACTGCTGAAGTAAGCGCTAACACAGCTAAGGTCGGTATCACTGTCAGCCAGTCGGCCGACATCGTCGCGGCTAATGTCCATCGACTCATAACCTCAGGTAATCCACATCAGGTCACTAAGACCGAAGTCGGACTGAGCAATGTACCGAACACTGATTTCACAGCCGAGGTATTGTTAGCCAACCAGCATCGGGCGATCCTCACTGGTAACCCACATCAGGTAACCAAAGCTGAAGTCGGGCTGAGTAATGTACCAAATCACGACTTCACCGCGGAGGTGAATGCTAATACAGCTAAGGTCGGTATCACAGTTGACCAGGCCTCGGCTATCGTCTTGAACACCGCCAAAGTTGGCATCACTCCAGGTCAGGCAACTGCTATTGTAGCGAGCACTACTCACGACGCTATCGTTGCTGGTAACCCACATCAGGTAACCAAAGCTGAAGTAGGCTTGGGTAATGTACCAAACCTCGACTTCTCGAATGCGAGTAACATTACTACTGGAATATTGCCTAGTAGCGTACTTCCGCCACTCGCCATCACTGATACTTTCGTCGTAGCCACTGAAGTTGCTCAGTTGGCTCTCGATGTTCAGCAAGGTGATATCGCTGTTCGTACTGACGAGAATCGTACCTATATCAACATGACCGGTACCAACACCGACATGACCGATTGGCAGGAACTTGCTACGCCAACCGATAGTATCCTGACAGTCAATGGATATACTGGTACTGTCGTACTGACGACTTCAGATGTTGCCGAGGGTTCCAATCTTTATTATACTGAGGCACGCGTAACTGCAAACACCAACGTAGCTGCAAATACAGCTAACCGACATAATCATACCAATAAGGTTATACTCGACGGTACTGAAGAATCTTTCACTACAGTGCTTAAAGGTGACATCTTAGTTAATAATGCGAAGGTCGGTATCACAACTCAGCAGGCTGCCGATATCGTTGCTAACAATATCAAGGTTGGTATTACCACGCAACAGACAGCTGATATCGTATCGAACAATACTCACCGAGCTACCGTAGTCGGTAATCCTCATTCCGTCACTAAAGCTGAAGTTGGCTTAGGTGTTGTACCGAACACTGATTTCACTATTGCGGTAGCGGCTAACACGACCCATCGTGGAACCATTACTGGTAATCCGCATCAGGTAACCAAAGCTGAAGTTGGCTTAGGTGTTGTACCGAACACTGATTTCACAACTGAGGTGTCGGCTGCGAATACCCATATCGCTACGATAACTGGCAATCCACATGCAGTTACTAAGGCTGAAGTCGGGCTGAGCTTGGTCCCTAATCATGATTTCACAACCGAGGTAAATGCTAACACGGTTAAAGTTGGTATCACGACTGGTCAGGCTGCGGCTATCGTCGCCAGTACAGCACATGACGCCATCGTTGCTGGTAATCCACATCAGGTCACTAAGACTGAAGTCGGGTTGAGCAACGTACCGAACATCGACACTACCAACGCCAGTAACATCACCTCAGGTATGTTGCCGAGTAATGTAATACCTCCAGTAGCTATCACTGACACATACGCTGTGTCATCGGAGTCTGAGCAGCTGGCTCTCGATGTACAACGTGGTGATATCGCTGTCCGTACAGATCTCCATCGGTCTTATATTAGTAAACTTGGGGCAAACTCCGCCATGTCTGATTGGCAAGAGCTCTTGACCCCTACCGATACGATTCTGTCGGTTAATGGACAGATAGGAGTAGTGGTGCTCTCCACAACAAATATCGCTGAGGGTTCCAATCTCTACTACACGGAAGACCGCGTAATTGCGAACATCAGCGTTGCTCAGAATACAGCAAATCGACACACGCACGGTAATAAGGCGATACTCGATGCAACTACTGCTTCGTTTACAACTCAGCAGGCGTCAGCCATCGTCGCCAGTACTACTCATGACGCTATTGTTGCCGGTAACCCCCATGCAGTCACTAAAGCTGAAGTTGGCTTAGGTGTTGTACCGAATCATGACTTCACGACTGAGGTAAATGCGAATACAGCTAAAGTTGGTATCACCGTCGAACAGGCTAGTGATATCACCACAGCGAATACACATATCGCTACAGTAACTGGTAATCCACATGCGGTCACCAAAGCTGAAGTTGGTTTAGGTGATGTGCCGAATACTGATTTCACCATTCCAGTAGCCTCGAACACAACGCATCGTACAACGACTACGGGTAACCCACATCAGGTAACCAAGGCTGAAGTCGGCCTCGGAACAGTACCTGATCACGATTTCACAGCTGAGGTAAACGCCAATACCGCTAAGGTCGGTATCACGGTTGACCAGGCGGCAGCTATCGTTTTGAATACAGCCAAGGTTGGTATTTCTATCCAGCAGACTGCTGACATTGTAGATAATAATGCTCATCGCGAAACCTTAACGGGTAATCCACATGCGGTCACCAAAGCTGAGGTTGGACTAGGTAACGTACCAAACCTCGACTTCTCGAATGCAAGTAATATTACTACCGGTACTTTGCCTACAAGTGTATTACCTCCCTTAGCGATTACCGACACTCATGTCGTAGCTACTGAGGCTGCTCAACTGGCATTAACCGTTCAGCAAGGTGACATCGCGGTTCGCTCTGATCTCGGACGCACCTTTATCAATACGTCTGGCGCTAATGCGTCGATGGCTGATTGGCAAGAACTATCTACCCCTACTGATACTATCCTTTCAGTTAACGGATATACCGGTACAGTAGTTCTGTTGACTACCCATATCGCTGAGGGTTCTAACCTCTACTACACTGAAGAGCGAGTAACTGCAAACGCCAACGTATCGGCGAATACAGCGAATCGCCATAACCACGCTAACAAAACAATACTCGACGGTACTGAAGAATCTTTCACTACCGTATTACGAAATAACATCATCGTTAACAACGCCAAAGTTGGTATCACTGTAGAACAAGCTGCCGATATCGTTGCTAACAATATCAAGGTTGGTATCACGACTGGTCAGGCTGCGGCTATCGTAGCGAGTACAGCACATGACGCCATCGTTGCTGGCAATCCGCATGCAGTTACCAAGAGTGAGGTAGGATTGGGTTCCGTACCGAATCATGACTTTACAGCTGAGGTTGTAGCGAACACTACTCACCGGGGAACGATCACTGGTAACCCACATCAGGTAACTAAGGCGGATGTTGGCTTAGGTCTTGTTCCGAATATCGATCTATCGACGATGACTGCATCATCCGATGCGCATATCGCGATAGTTGCCGGTAACCCACATCACGTTACTAAAGCAGAGGTTGGCTTAGGTTCAGTGCCGAACCACGACTTCACTGCGGAAGTAAATGCGAATACAGCCAAGGTTGGTATCACCGTTCAACAGACGAATGACATAACCTCAGCTAATCAGCATCGAGCTATCGTAGTTGGTAATCCACACGCAGTCACCAAAGCTGAAGTTGGCTTGGGTAATGTACCAAACGTCGATACCACTAATGCCAGTAACATCACTACCGGTACTTTGCCAACGAGCGTCTTACCAGCACTGGCAATTACCGATACATACACTGTAGACACCCAAAATGAACAATTAGCTCTCGATGTTCAGAAAGGTGATATTGCTATCCGGTCCGATCTCAGCCGTACCTACATCAACTGGACTGGCGTCAATAATGATATGTCTGATTGGAAAGAGCTTTCCACCCCAATCGATACGATCCTGACGGTCAATGGTCAGACCGGAACTGTAGTGTTGACTACTTCGAATGTCAGTGAAGGTTCTAATCTTTATTACACTGATGCTCGAGTAATAGCAAACTCTGATGTCGCGTCAAATACGGCTAATCGCCACAATCACGCCAACAAGGCGATACTCGATGCAACTACTGCATCTTATACGACGGCAAACGTGGCTACTTTAGCCTCGGCTGACGCTCATCGTCTGACGACTACCGGTAATCCACATGCGGTCACCAAAGCTGAAGTTGGTTTAGGTGATGTTCCGAATACTAACTTTACTACTAATGTAGCTGCAGCTGATGCGCATATTGAAATAGTTGCTGGTAATCCGCATCAGGTAACCAAGGAGGAAGTTGGCTTAGGGTTAGTGCCGAACCACGACTTTACCGCTGAGGTGAATGCGAATACAGCTAAGGTCGGTATCACGTCTGGTCAGGCCTCAGCTATCGTGGCTAATACAGCTAAGGTCGGCATCACCGTTCAACAGGCTGCCGATATCGTATCGAATAATACTCACCGGGCTATCATCGCTGGCAATCCACATGCAGTCACCAAGACTGAGGTTGGGTTGAGCAACGTACCGAATCATGACTTCACGACTGAGGTAAATGCGAATACAGCTAAGATAGGTATCACTACTCAACAGGCAACTGACATTGTATCGAATAACACGCATCGATCAGTGATCACCGGTAATCCACATCAGGTAACCAAAGCTGAAGTTGGTCTGAGCAACGTACCGAATACGAACTTCACCGCTAACGTAGCTGCAGCTGACGCACACGTTGCCACTGTATCAGGTAATCCGCATCAGGTAACCAAAGCTGAAGTAGGCTTGGGTAATGTACCAAACGTCGATACCACCAACGCCAGCAACATCACTACCGGTATGCTTCCGAGCAGTGTACTCCCACCGGTTGCTATCACAGATACACATGTGGTTGCTACAGAAGTTGCTCAGCTGGCTTTAACCGTACAAAAGGGCGACATCGCTGTTCGTACTGATGAGAAACGTACTTACATCAATGTTACCGGTGATAATACTGTCATGTCTGATTGGCAGGAACTCGCTACACCAACTGACTCAATCCTGACTGTTAACGGTCAGACTGGTACCGTAGTTCTCTCTACAACCAATGTTGCTGAGGGTTCCAATCTTTACTACACTGAAGAACGCGTAAATACTAACCTTAACGTGGCTGCTAATACAGCGAATCGTCATAACCACGCTAATAAAACCATACTCGATGCAACCACCGAATCCTTCACTACGTCTCTACTGACAGATATCGGTCTTAACTCAGCTAAAGTCGGCATCACCGTTCAACAGGCTGCTGACATAACACTAGCTAACAGCCATCGGTCTACCGTAACTGGTAACCCTCATGCAGTCACTAAAGCTGAGGTCGGTTTAGGTAATGTACCGAACCTCGACTTCACTACAGCAGTAACTGCGAATACTGCTCATGCAACAACGGTGACTGGTAACCCACATCAGGTAACCAAAGCTGAAGTTGGTCTGAGCAACGTACCGAATACGAACTTCACGGCTAATGTAGCTGCAGCTGATGCGCATATCGCTACGACAACTGGTAACCCACATCAGGTAACTAAAGCTGAAGTTGGCTTAGGATTAGTGCCGAACCATGACTTCTCGTCAGAGGTTAATGCCAACACCGCGAAGGTAGGTATCACCACTACTCAGGCCGCTGATATCGTATCGAACAATACTCACCGATCAGTAACGTCCGGTAATCCTCATGCAGTCACTAAAGCTGAAGTAGGTTTAGGGAATGTTCAGAATACTGATCTGACTGCTGAGGTGAATCTTAATACTGTAAACAGGCATACCCATACCAATAAGGCGATCCTCGATGCAACGACTTCAGCTTTCACTACCGAACAGGCTGACGAGATCATCGCTGCAACCGTTCATCGGAATGATACGGATACCAATCCGCATGCAATAACTCCATTGATGATCGGTGCTGAGACCCCAGCTGCTGCGCAAACCAAAGCGAACATCGCTGAGAACAATGCGAAGATCTACGCAGATTCGTTCTTTAATCAGTCACCGATGCCTCCACTCTTTAGAGCGTCATTCAGAAACTCTTTGGCACTGGATCAGGGTGTTGGTATGGCTCGCTTTACTCGAGACACGGCAGCTACTTATCTTGATCGATACGGTATCGTGCGTTTCAGCGACGTCGATCAACCACGTTTTAACAAGAATGGTATCCTGATCGAAGGCGAGAGTACTAACTATTTCGTCGGTTCGAAAGACGCCGCTCAGTTTACGACGGTTAACTGTCGAGTGGAGCTCGATAAGCAATACGACGCTTCATTCGAAACTACCGTAGATATAATCAAAAATGATATACCAGACATCCCATGGAAGTTGTCAAAGACGATCACGGACATGTATCTGGTTCAAGGTGAGTACATCACCTTTAGCGTTCGTCTCAAATCGCTCGAGGGTATCTCAGTAGATCTGAAGATCCAGGATTCTGCTGGCATCATCGCCGGTAACATCGGTGGGGTCAAATCGATCGTGTTGAACGAGACTCTCACTCGTTATGAATTCACAGCTTATATTGCTGACGCTACCACAGGTCACCCAATTGTGATCATTGAGCCATCAACGCTGGCTGCTAACTCTTCAATGTCGATTGTCGATATGCAGGTTGAACCGCTGAACTTTGCATCTAGTGTCATAACCACTACGGTTGCTTCAGGTGCGGTAACTCGTTCTGCGGACAAAATGGCTATCCCGTACGTAGAGAACTTCCCCGGTAGTTTGGCTAACAAGACCATAGCAGTGGATGTTGAAGTCATCGGTACCACTGAAGATACCCATCGATGCTTTGTCAGTGGTGATCTTCAGCTCTTCGTTGGTAATGGGACTCCAAATAATCGGATGACCAAGGTAGCGATGTCTAGCTCGGCTGAAACTGAGTGGGTTGAGAAGATCGGTCGATTCCGTTTTGGTGCTACTTACAACGCAACTACCAAGGAACTCAAGATGTATCATGACGGGGTATGCGTAGCTACTAAAGAAGGAGCTATCACCGCTGATCCGCCATTGGCTAACGTAGCGTCTTACGATCAATTCATGCAGGATATGTATCCAGGTCTGGAGTCCGGCAGCTATTCGACAGCCATCCTTCAGATTCCGTTGGATATCCTTCAGTCGGAGATCAGATTCGACATCGGTAGTCCATTCATCGCATTGAGTAATGTGCGAATCATGAGTGATTGTTTATCTCCTGAGCAGATGAAACTATTCTAGGATAAATGATGTTACCATGCTGACCACCCATCGCGTATGGGTGGTCAGCATGTGGTTGTTTTTCATGTCAGTGTGTGATTACACTGGTGCTGCAAATAACATAGATCTTAAGCTGTTTGTTCTCCGATAACGTGCGACTGAATCATACGACTTTTGATTCGATCAAATACGAAAAGCTCTCGATGTTCTGGTATCATCCAGAACATCGAGAGCGGTGGTTTATTCTACATTGAAGTGAGCTTTGTACGATTCGATCGTCAGGATAAGATATGACACATTCGACATTACGAAGTTGATCCATTCGAGTTCGCCAGCGATTACTCGATTGACCGTAAGAGCATTGGTTTCTCCAGCAGCAACTGAAAGAGCCTGGTTGAGCTTAACCGACCATTCACGATCTTCAGCACTCATCTCGTTAAAGCCTGTATCGGTAGTACTGAAGTCACGATAAGTAGGATGTATCTCCAATAACCTAGATATCTGATTAACGTCAGCCGGGGCAACCCCAATAAAGTATCGATCATACGCAGCAGTCATGAGCTCGCGCACTGGGTCAGTAGCGTGTGGAAGAGTAGCTAATACGCTACTGATCTTTGGCAGGATTCCAGTAGCGTCGATGATCGATGGGTAGACATCAGCGTTGGTGAGCTCAGTTAAGTTATCGTAGAATGGGATCAGGGCAAATGCTGAATGATAGAAAACATCAGGCAGGAGAAGCTCCCATAACGCTCGTGTACCGATACCACTAGCCAGTAGGTAGCTAGCAATATACACCCGAGCTTCAAGCGAGTCAGGAGTCTTTCCACGATAGATAATACTGAACGTTACATGGTAAGTTTTATTGTTATAGATGTATCTGGTATCGAAAGTGTACATACCTGATTGATCACGATTAACCAACTCAGGTTTGATTATCGCGTCAGACCACGCTTTGCTATCGATAGCTGAGGCGATCGGATCGAGCATCGGTGATGGATCCAGGAGCATCTCTAACCTCATCGGTGGAACGATATTGATTATGTTCGTGACTGGATATAAAGTCCGGAACGCAACCTTGTCGATCCATATCTTAAATCTGATGATCTGAGTACCGATAACAAAGTCAAAGGAAAAGTACTTAGGTACGTATCGGTAGATATTGATACCACCGAATAAATACACGATAGTTCTCGGCTGATCGAGATGAATGGAGGTTGGGACATACCCAGTGAAACTGGTTTTCGCTACGAGTACGTCGTTGATGTCGCTAGCGTCATCAGAGCTCATTGAGCCGAAGGTGATGTACTCGATGATATTGAAGACCCGACTCTGCTCAGCTGAGCTCATCGAATAGATCGCAGCCTTTTCGATGTCAGTGAGATTTGCGTTATCGATAGTCAACTTCATGTCTCGACTACTCGATATAGAAACTGGACCAACTGGGAGAATATCATTGGCAAATTCCACGTAATCCAGACCAGCGTACTGAGCCAGGGTTACCGTATCTCCTGGTACTTCCTGTAGATGAGCCAGCCCCATTGGGTAGACTACATTCATGGTATTCGTTAAGACATCATCATCAACCGGAATCACACCAAATTCACGACGATAAGTTATCAGCAGCCTATCAGTTCGATTATCGGAAATCTCCAGTGGTTCCACAAAGTATTCAATAGTATCACGGTCCAGGTAACCACAAGGTATCGCGAGCTTCTCCAAATTTATGAATGGTAAATTCGAATCGATTAGCGATCTGTCCGAGAGAAATCCTTGGATAGACATAACGCCTCCTTCAGAAGTTTAATAATAATAAGTGCTATCATGATCTATATAATGGGTATAGCAGGCCTAAAAATAAGGACATTACCCTATAATATTAAACCTAGCGCACCAATCTTATAGAGCATGCCAAACAAGGAGAACAATATGCCAATCATAGATACAGTGGTACCTGAAGTGATGAAACAGTGTATCGATCCTATATCCGAATCGATCGCTAGACAGATACTCGAACTCATCGGGGCTACCGATATATTTAAGGACAACTTGTTTATCATTACTGACGACTTAAAGCCATCGAATTTCGATGATACCGATGACAATAAACGCATCCAAAACAATCGATGTGATATAACGATCACCCCAAGCTATAACCCATTAGAGACCATATTCGAAGCCACGAAAGGAAAAGACACTGAAGCTCACGCGACTTCACGTCGGTGGATGTATGGCGAGTATCCGATCTTCTCTGATCCACGTGCTCAAATATCGGTATTCGAGGTAGCTGTACCATGCTCAGTCGAGTTAGCATTCTCGATGAAGGCTAAGTCGGTTGAAGTACTGGATGCATTAAATACCAGACTGTACTCCCGTTATCTCACTGGTGGTGCGGTGTATGATTACAACGATGTTCAGTTCGCGTATGGCGTCCCTGACCGACTCTTACTGCTCATGTACCGTATGTTTAAACTGCAGGCTGACGTCAGCTCAGAGATGAGTTTTCAGGACTACTTAAAGATCGGTAGCAACTCAGCGATCACCGTCTTAAAGAATAAGCACAATATCGAGGGTGATCAGGAATTAGTCGTTCAAAGAACTAACGTCCGGGTATTAGGTCGGATGGACTACGGTGGTGAGAAATTCGATACGGAAGATTTCAATAAGGTGTCGAATCGTTACGTCATCAACTTCGCCTACCACTTTCAATTCGCGAAACCAGCACTACTGCGCATCGATTACCCAGTGATGGTGAATAACCAGCTGATCGATCCACAGCCGATCGGCGAGCCGATATCGTCAAGCTACGGTTCTGGAAAAAGTAATCACCCCGTCATCGCTTTTAACAAGTATTTCATGGCTAAGAATGAAAGCAACATCGATCTAGGATTAGCTTATCCGCATATTCAATATCCGTATTATGACGATTGGACTAGAGCATCCCGGATGTATAAAGATATAATGACGCAGTACCAACCGCTATTTACTGGGTTACTCAGCGTCACGGTAGATCCAGTGACTGGTGGTTTGAGCTTATCAACCGATATAGCTAATGAGATATTCCCACTGCTCACCACTGAAGCCGCATCAGCCATTCGTGAGGTGATTACTTACTTCGAGCATAACCCAGATAATCCGCACACGGTTGGTAATCTATTCCGGAGATTGGGCATCTTCGATATATCAGTGTTTTGCAATGATGCGATGGTCGTATTTAGCAAGCTGAACCTATCGAAAGACCTACTGCTGACGGTCGGTGGAACTATTGATATCACCAAGGTGTATCGGATAGTTATTTCCCAAATCAGCAACCTGCATATCCTGAATCGAGAGTATATCTACTTTATGTTAGAACATCCAGATTACTACGAAGCGTTCCTATCTCTGAATATGAATCTTCTCATCGAGCTCGGATATATCAATATCTTGAAACACAACTTCATTCCAGAAACCGTGGTTACCCCGAATACTAATATCACTAACCGATCTCTCGGTATTGATCTATCTAATCGAGCCATTACATTGAATCGATATAAAGTAACGATCAACCGTATACGATAAAAAGGAGTACTACATAATGCCTCTCGTCAAACCCCTACTCTCTGGTGACCTTCCTAAGAGATCTTCCAGTGGGGATAAGCTGATCACGTCAGGTGATATCGCCACGGCTGTGAAAAGTACTTTTACCAATCGGTCAGCCGTTGCCCCGCAGACTTATCCGGATATCTTTGGATCACTTCTCCAGTACACTGAAGGCGTTCCGGTAACCGTGCAGTACTTTAAAAAGCGTGGTCCATACATCAATAATCAGACCATCGATACGAGCTTTTCGTTAGAAAGAGCCGCAGTTCACTTTAGCTTTGATCTCATCCATAACTTCGAGATAAGGATCAAAGATCAATTGAGCATCGAAATCGACGCGGACTCTACTGAAACGATGGTTACAGGTATAGCGATCATCTACCCAGGTTTTAAACCGAACGTCGGTGATATGTTTTATATGAAGCTCCCTGATAGTCGGATTGGCGTCTTTGCCGTTAACCTGACTGAGCCGTTAACGATCACCCGAGGAACTCATTATCAAGTGTCCTTTCACCTTGACAGTTTCCTTTCAGAAACCACCGATCAAAAGCTGATGGATTGCGTTATCGATAATCTGTACTTCGAAACACAGCAATATTTCGGTGGTGAGGCTGTATTACTGACCGACACGTCATACAGTCAGCTAAAGACCCTGCTGCGTATGAAGTCATCGATCATATCCCGACTGGTTAACAAGTTCTATAATAATCCTGAGCAGACGATACTCCGACCTGACAACGTCTACGATCCGTATCTTGTTGAGTACCTGTCGAATAAGATATCAATAGACGATACTCGACGTCAGATCACTCAGCTGCCCAACCCATATGTCGCGCCGTTTGAGAACACCATCTGGGCGGTATTGCTATACCAGGACATCTCTCGATTAGAGTTGGTAGCCTATACCTTGACCATCTATCGTCAATTCTTATTTGATGTGAACATGTCGAACATCGATAAGTTTCGGATGGTGACGTTGATCGATACGGATCAGGGATTTGATGCAAAGCGAGTAACCCAGGCTAAGTTTAATAATCTTGACGCTACCTTCCGCCAGGTGAGCTATCACTTCTCAAATCGGTTCTATTTAGCTCTTCTGAAATCATTTGACGAAGGTGCCGCTATATTGGATATCGTGCCATTTCTCGACGAGGCAGTTTATGAGAATCTCACGGAAACAGCGTATGCGGTCTCTGATAATACCTACCACGATATGGCATTCTTCGACACGCACAACATCAGTACCGGATCAAATAATAACATGCATCTGCCGGAACTGGAGTACGTTGTCTTCGACTTCATCGTTAATGATCATATCGATGTCACCCATCTAGTCGATAACGTCCTCAGTCGATTCCCATTTGCTGCGATGACTGAGATGGATCAGCTGTACTACATGGCTACATTTCTCCATTTGATTGATGTGGCATTAAACCGAATCAGATAACCCCCTTAGGAGCTGTAATGGCTATAATCACGATACACCACTGCGCTGACCACGACGGACAATGCTCTGCTGCGATTGTTAAAGAGAAGTACCCGGAGTGTGAACTGATTCCAATGGACTATGGAATGTCCTTTCCATGGGGTAGGATCGCTACCAATGATACTGTATTTATGGTAGACTTTGCTCTGGAGCCAATCGAGAGGATGATCCACCTAGATAAGAAATGTAAACTTATCTGGATCGATCATCACATCTCCTCAATAGACGACGCCAAGGCTGCGTCATTCGATCCTGAAGGACTCCGAGTTAATGGTAAGTCTGCGTGTGAACTCACTTGGGAGTACCTGAATCCAGGCGTCACAATACCACATGGTATCCATCTATTAGGTCGGTATGATGTGTGGGATCACTCTAATCCAGATGCACTGGCGTTTCATTACGGGCTGACGTCATATGATACTGATCCTGCAAATGTCGAGCTTTGGCAAAAGGTATTTACTGATGAAAGCTTCGTTGCTGAAGTTGTGAAGGAAGGTACAATCATCTCTCGATACGTTGAGAAGACTGATGCTGAGTACTTGGCCGGCTACGCATTTGACGCTACCTTAGCTGGGTTCCGGTGCTTAGCTTTGAACCGAGCACGAAGTGGCTCTCTGGCATTCGCTGGTAAGTGGGATCCGGAGAAGTACGATGTTATGCTGATGTTCGCCCACAACGGTACCGATGTCAACGTATCAGTCTATACAGACAAACCGAATGTCGATATGAGTAAGCTGGCGAAGCGATACGGTGGTGGTGGGCATGCGTCCGCTTCAGGCTTTTCGCTGGCGAACGTACCCCTTATGATAAAAGATCTGAAGAAAGTATAAAAGGAGAACTACTAATATGTATGGTCACTCTATCCCACTATCACTGGACGCCTTCTTAAATAAGAATGGCTACCCAGTTGAAATCGCTGAGTATGCTCTACGTAAACCGGATGCCGTAAGCGACGGTGATCTCGACTCGTTGTTTATTCCTGACAAACACTCCGTTGTGCTATCCAGAGCTACGATAGCGGTCATGATCGATTGGGCGAGTAAGGTCATCCCATTCAAAATACTTAATGCTGATGACATCATTGAGATCAACCTCTATCTCACTGAATACATCAGACAGTTGAGCGACTTCAGAGATATAGAAGAAGCCCGAGCCTATCTGGTCAAGGCCAAACACCTACAGTCTGAGCTGCAGCGATCAGTCGTTATTCTAGCGAAGACGCGGCCTGATGCCAAAAGGGTCATCCAGGCACGAGTATTGGGTGATCTGTTCACCTCGAAGATACAGAGGCCTGCTAATGATTCTCTCATCTAAGATACTAAAAGGCATGGTTGATGATATTGTTTCGATCGACCGATTCAATACCTTTCAGATAAAGCTAATGATCCGCAATCATCAGGACCCAGAGTTTAGCATCGACGACGCTCATCTTTACGATCTGACATTCGAGCATGATGCACTTACGAATACCACCGATGACATCCAGCTACGGATCGGCTTACGGATCGATCAGTTGCAAGATATTTCAGCTCGGCAGTCAGATCTTTATGTCGATATGGTGTTCGAGTATACTGATCTGGCTGGCTCGATTGTTCTTGAAGAGCCGCCATTACAGCTCCGCTACAACGCGTTCATTCACGACATTTCCAGTATCACCAAAAAGTATGGCGTAACCGCGTTTGAGCAATTGGATGAACATGAACCGATATCACCAGCACAGGCCGGTATGCTGATTGATGTTAATATGCAACTCATGAAAGAAGCCGAATACCTCATCAATCGGTCTTCGTTCGTTGGGATGATGCGTAACATAACCGTTGAGGATCTCATTCGGTACGCTGCATCAGTGATGGGTGTGACGAAGATCAAGATGATCCCGCCGGATAATACCGCATCATATCAACTGCTCACGATCCCTCCAGAGAAAGGAGGGTTCCGAGTGATGTTCGATTTTCTGCAGGGTTATAAAGGTATATACGCCAATGGTTTTCGGCACTACATCACCAATGGTATACTTTATATCTATCCGCCATTTTACTTCGATGTAGCCAGGACGCCTAGGCTGAATGTTATTCGGGTATCTGAGAATACACATATCGGCGCACATAATTACCATAAGCATGAAGAGAGTGGTGATTTGTCGATTGTATCGAACACTCCACTCGAGTCAAAGAACTTAAGTAATCTCGGGAGTGAGAACGTTGGTAATACTAAATCGTTCGTCAGATCAGATGGCGTGTTCGATGGACAAGTGAATAAAGAATCGATGTCACTCAACAACATCTCAGCGGTGATGTCGAGTAGAGCTGACTTATCGATCAGAAAAGACGCGGCGATACCTCAGTATACTAAGCCGACGATGAATCTATTCGCTAATGCTAGTTTGTTCAGTGAATCGAATACCGAGCTACTCGCATTCGGATGGATGAATGCGCGTATCGGCATGATAGAGCCAGGTACCCCAACTACCTTCATCTTCGATGAGAAGAGCGTCGTTATGGTCAAAAAGGGGATCGTAGAATCCGTGAAGTACATGATCACGAAAGTAGATCGCCTTTCATTCGCCTGTTTAGCTCAACTGATCATCCGATCAGATCCAAGTCCTATTCCATATCAATCATAATCGAGGGAACAATGTCACTCAATACAACCGACCAAACCAAAGAACTATTTGCGTATAAACAACAAACCGACGAACTGCGAGATTGCGTCGAACGACTAGTCCATGTCCGTGATACCATTAGGAAGTACGGTATATCAGAGCCTATGATGAGGATCGCTGATCCGAGTGAAGAACTGATATCAGCTGGCGTTTGCGGTAGCTACGAGAGCCTGAATATTATGCCGGTACATGATGACATCGCGTTGGATGTAGCTGCTGGTATTGATAGCATCATTGTACGCGGTGACTCTAAGCTGGATCTGACATATGAAGGACTATTTGATCGACTGAAACAGATATTCAAACGTAAGACTGAAATAAAGGACGTCCCTGATAATCTGGAAACACTGCTCACTACCTTAGAGTCTATTACTTCATTCGATGATAAGAAGTTTAGTACGATTGAGATTAGGGGGCATTCGAAAACGTATGTTAAGCGCGTCATCAACATATTTTCAAAGTCATTCACCGCTGTCGATTCTTCGATCCTTTATCGTGCGGTGGACGAACTCTACAAGATGCTTAAGAACGATGATCCTAGAGTTGGCGCTAAGCGCAGTGAATACGCCAGAGCGATTGGTAGTAGATTCAGGCCTATCGCTGGGAATAAGGAAACCAAGGAGATCTTTGGGTTCGAGGTCATCGTAAAGAACGGTGAATTCATCAGTACTGAATGGGTTAAACCGAACCAGCTCATCCGTAACAAAACAACGGCAACGATGAAGAAGCTCGGTTGGACGATCGATGATCTTCCGAGCTTTGGAAGAGATATCGCAACGATGACTGGCAAGCTGGAGAAACTCGGCTCATACGGAGACCCGAACGACACCCCAGACGAGGATGCTATGTCTACCGACGGTAGTCCTGATCGGCGTGTTGTAATTAAGTATGTACAGACACTGATCGAAGCTATCTGGGATATTTATTATCATCAGTCCGGGATGTTTGATCGAGTGTACGGTCTGGAATACGAATTCGAAACCATCGCAAAGGCGGCTATCTCTTGTAAACAGGACACCAGCGATCACTACGCCCAAGAAGAACTAACCCTCACTACTAAAAGAGAGGATCTTCCCGACTCAGCATTTGGTGATGTTAAGAATCGTAAATATCCAATCGATACGGAAGAGCATACGCGGGCGGCATGGAGCTATATTAACATGCCAAAGAATGTGGTGGATTATACCGAGGCTGAGCTAGAAATCATAAAGGGGCGGATCAAACGGGCCGCTAAGAAGTTCGGTATCGAGATCAATGAAGAAAATGCGTGATGGCGTCAATCGTTAATGTTGGCGCTCACTAGATCAGAAAGAGTTATGCGAATACAAGGAGACCTCAGCATTCTGCATGAAGTGGCTGAGTTCTCTAAACCAATAATCAGTAACATGGTGAAACGATGAACAAGAAACTATTTGGCGCATTAGAGGATCTGGATACTTCAGTATACGATAACGAGATTGATGCGGTTCATGTTGGGATCCCGCTACTCATCAGGTTGTTTGAGTTTGCCAGAGAAGACGCTACTTCGGACGAAGCTCTCCATCGAGTGGCCGAACGCCTTACGGCGATATGCAATGACGGATACATCGCTACAATGGCTGATTACAACGATATCATTGCTGAGGATGCTCCGGCTGGAAAGAGTCCAGAAGCCTCGATGGAAGCTTTAAATAACGCGAAGTGCGAGATTGAGATTGAGCTCAATGATGTCGATGCGGCGAATGCCTTGACGAAGGCTCTCAAATCATTTGCTGATTATGCTGGACAAGGTGGTGATGCTGAGTTGTTTATCAATCACAATGACGAGATGAAGCTGTGCGGAGCTATCGGCCATGACGTTCGGATAACCGAGGTCGAGCTGAAGATCGAACATGACGAAGTAAAAGAAGAAGAATAACCAGCAGCTCTCGAGGCGTAAAAGCCTCGAGAGCTGCTAGCACTACTTACCCAATGCGATCTTTGCGTTGTATCTTTTTCTCACAAGAACCTCCTCTCATATTAATTCAAACAGCTCCTCGAACTTGCTCTTTATCCCAGCACTGATATATGGATTACCTACAGCCTGCCAAAATCGTGTATTGTAGTATCTTCTGGCGATGATCTCGAATAGCTTGAAGAACTCTTTACTCCGATTACTATCCGGTTGTAGCTTGTATAACTTTACCATAATGGAGAGTATCGGAAACTCTCGTATGAACTCGACCCAGCGGAACTGATTTCCACGATTACCGATGTAATGGGAGTTAGTCAACCAGTTAACCTCAGAGAGCAGATTATCGCTCATCCCTAAGTTCATTGCGATCATGATTTCATCTGGTTTTACCTTCCCATCAGCACATTTAGTCAGGAGATCTTCTACTTCTAAAATAGCTGATTGTCGTCCACCTAAGGCGAAGTTTGATTTCTCACCTAGTATCAAGCTAGAGCTATTGAACCGAGCTGAGCTATCGAGTCCCTTCAAGGTGATGATATCGTTGATCAGATTAAGCATCCAGGTAGTGATATTGTCATATAGTAGAGGTAGAAGACACGCTCGATAAATGAATGGATAATTATTGGTATTCTCGATGAATAGCTCCGGATACAATAACCGGTACTTGGTGTACACCATCAGGAGCTTCGGGATGTTTAGACTGAACACTACCTCAGTCGGTGCGATGGTTCGATAACGTAACCTACTAGTGACGATATCCAATTGTAACTCCGGTGAGTCGTTACTGAGCATCCGTAGAGGTCGAACATCTAACCAGTCACTGATCGAGTTGCTCCCCATCGGCAGGCTATCGATGATATCAAAGTCATCGGTGATTAGTAGGTATTCTACTGACCCGCCTTTGCTACTAGCGATGAAGCTCTTATCGTGGATGGGGTATTGTCGAATGAAATCACTGTACAGAGCACTGCGATATTCACTGTTAACTTTAGTGAACCGGATGATGTCGCTGTCAAACTTTAACAGGTATGGGATATCAGCACGAGTGATCAACGAATTGATGATATCGATCCCAGACGAAGGTATCGGGTCATTCGTAAATGCGGCCGTCCGTTTGACGAGCCGTTCAGTATGGATGTAAAGATTATAGAGATAACTGTTTAGTCGAGGTAACGCGATCGAATAACTCGATGGTATCCTAGCAGTCTGTGGTCGAAGATCTTCGAGCATGTAATCAACCTCCAGTTCGGGTATGAGGTAATAGGGGAATCTACTTTAGTCACAATATGGCAAAGACCGAGTCATCTTCAGTATTTCAAATATATATCACACTGTACATAGGCGGATCGAATTCCGATCACTAGCCACTGTTTTCGGCAACGAACGAAACACAGTATATCATTTATTACACTTCACTGAGTATATCTATAAGGATCGAGGTATTGTATCTGAGTATGTTTAAAATTACGCCCATCTACTATTATATGAACAAATAGTTCGACGGGCAGGAAACTGGTCGTATTGAAAAGGCGCAGTATGTTTTAGAAAGAAACCGTTACGCGGAACGGTAGTCAACGCATCGAGAGATGCTATTCCAATTGGAGGAAACACCATGGCAGTAATAGAAGTCAACGAAAACAATGATGTCAAAAGCAACCAGAGCGAAGTTCGAGTTCCAGGCCGGGACGCCCTTAATCTCAATGACCTGTTTACTCGATGCTCATCTCAAGGTGGCTGGACTGGTGAAGCTAATGAGTACATCCAAGCTATCCGAACCATCCTTGAAGATCCATCGATGCCGGTCAGAGCAACGATGCAATATATCTCAGACGACGCAGCTTCCTTTAATACACCTGAAGGAAATAGCATAGTCCTCGTGAGAGAGAATGATATCGTGAATGTTCATGCGCTCCTAGCTGAAGCTAAATTCCATAGCGCTAAAGACGCCTTCAACGTCGTCTTTCCGAAAAACAAACTGATCAACATTGTATCTTGCAACCGTTTCATGTTTCGCCGACCAACTCAGATGGCGGAGTACATCACGCAAACTCTGTTCGCAGTCAAAGATGAGCAGGTAAACGATTTCAGCATCAATGACTTCACATCGAACTATCAGATTAATATCGATACTGATATGTCCAATGTCCGTCAGTTCTTTGATGCTCATTCGCCATCACCAGCGATCTGCGGCGATTTCGGATTCATCGCATCCCTTACGGATAAGACCGATAACCGGTACAACGCTTATCAATCATCCAAGAGCATGTTCGGGGTTACTGGATATGTTGAATTCCTACGTCAGGAATCTACTGGGATGTTTACACCGATGGTACATATCACCGATATCCTGTCGATGATGGCTTCACCAAAGATTCTGGCCATCGCATTACCACTGATCGCTGAGATCTTCATTAATCGGCATTTGTGGCGTCATCCGTTCACTGCAGCTGGTCGGACCGACATCAACATCGGTAACCTTATCGTTGATACCACATCCGGAAAGCCGTACGAAGTGAAAGGTGATCAGGACTTCAAGAAGCTGTTCCGGGAGTATATCACCCAGCCGGTTCTCTGTATTGACACTCGGGTCGGCCATACTGCTATCCCTGGTCTTAATGATATCACCAGAGCTCTCGATCATGACCTGCTGATCCGGAAGATCTTCGCATTCCTGGAGGTTGCTCCCGCGTCCGCTGGTGGTCTCGGTAAGAATATCTTTAGTGAGATCGTTGGTTTCGCTGAATCAGCAAAGACTGCCAAGTTCAGTAATCTGATGGATATCCGTGATTTCACGTATCTGACTGCGGTTGCTAAACTGAAGTGGTCACCGAAGCTGGATTATCTGCTCACCAGAATCGATGCAGATCCAGTCCGTCGCTTTGAACAGATCCGTGATATCTTCGGTGAGATAACTCCTACTCATAGCTGTATCACAACGCTGCTCTATGGTGATTTCATTAAGTACATCGCTGCGGTGGTATCATCCAAGATTCAGGTTGTCATGCCGATCGCGGCTGATATGCCATCTATCGATACCTCAGAGTTCGTAGCCCGGTCGTACCAGCCAGGTACATCGATGTTCACCGGTTCCGGTACTGGTAGTTACGTCGGCACTGGTTTCATGAAGTTCTAAATCAATACCCATGTTGCTACCAATCTCTTCTAGGATTGGTAGCAACATGATCACCATTTTGGATTCAGACTTTAACTTTTTGGTAAAACTTATGATAGAAACTAAAGGACATACTGATTTCGTACTACCCTCACTGGTGAACTTTGATGAGCTATTCTCAAGAACTCCGAATACGACGGTGTTTAATGAGATCATGCTTGA